>ERZ777003.158-NODE-158-length-138453-cov-28.873156_pt1 | contig 138453 bp, 121 predicted proteins | sample MGYA00374956_ERZ777003 | MGnify/ENA primary metagenome ERZ777003 (study PRJEB29302, sample SAMN06268252) | bioreactor metagenome | isolation source: Joint BioEnergy Institute, California, USA | place: USA:Joint BioEnergy Institute, California, USA | collected... | reverse complement strand
TTTGCCGGCATGGTGATCGTCGCGGCCAACGCGGGCGGGGCGTGGACGGTCATTGGCGACGTGACGACGACGATGCTCTGGATCCGCCAGAAGATCGGTCCCGTCGAAGTGATGCGCGACCTCTTCCTGCCGAGCGTCGTCTGCCTCCTCGTGCCGCTTCTGATCGTCGGGCGCCTGGTGAAGGGCGAGATGTCGGCCGTGGCGCAGCCGGTGATGGTCGGGCTCGAGGAGAACGGCGACAACGGCGGCATTCAGGAGTGGCACCGCACGCTGTTTCTCGTGCTCGGCGTGCTGGGGCTGCTGAGCGTGCCGGTCTTCAAGGCCTACACCCACCTGCCGCCCTTCGTCGGCATGATGCTGAGCCTGGCCATCCTCTGGATCGTCTCGGAGTTCGTCGACCGCACGCTCGACGAAGCCACCCGGTCGTCCACCGGCGTTGTCGCCGTGCTCAAGCGCATCGACATGGCGACCGTGCTGTTCTTCCTGGGCATCCTGCTCGCTGTCGGGGCGCTGGCGGCCACCGGCGTGCTGCCGTCGATTGCGGTACGGCTTGACCAGCTGCTTCCCAACCGCGACGTCATCGCATTCGTGATCGGGCTCGTGTCGGCCGTGGTCGACAACGTGCCGCTCGTGGCGGCCGGCATGGACATGTACGACCTGCCGATGAACCACCGGTTCTGGATGCTGCTGGCCTATTCGGCCGGAACGGGGGGCAGCTGCCTGGTCATCGGCTCGGCCGCCGGTGTGGCGGCGATGGGGCTCGAGCGCATCGATTTCCTGTGGTACGCGCGGAAGATCGGGCCGTTCGCGCTGCTCGGCTACATCGGTGGCGCGCTGGTCTTCCTGCTTCAGCACGGGCTTCTCTGAGACGAGGACGAATTCGTGGCAGGCCCCACAGTGCAGTCGCAGGCTCTCGGCCGGATCAAACCGTCGCCGACGATGGCCATCACGGCTAAGGCGCGCGCGCTGAAGGCGGCGGGCCGCGACGTGATTTCCCTCAGCGCGGGCGAGCCCGACTTCGGGACGCCGGCGCACATCGCCGAGGCGGCCGTCCGGGCCATCCGCGACGGCCGCACCCGATACACGGACGTCGACGGCATCCCGGAGCTCAAGGACGCGATCATCGAGAAGTTCCGGCGCGAGAACGGCCTGACGTTCACGCGGTCCGAGATCAACGTCTCGCCCGGCGGCAAGGCGGTCATCTACAACGCCTTCATGGCGACGCTGAGCCCCGGCGACGAGGTGATCGTTCCGACGCCGTACTGGGTGAGCTATCCGGATATCGTCCTGCTCACGGGGGCCACGCCCGTCTTCGTGCCGACGCGTGCTGAGCGGGGGTTCAAGCTGCAGCCCGACGACCTGGCCGAGGCGATCACGCCGCGCACGAAGTGGGTGCTGCTCAACTCGCCCTCGAACCCGTCGGGCGCGGCCTATACGGCCGACGAGCTGCGCGCGCTGGCACACGTACTGGTGCACGCACCGGATGTGTTCGTGCTCACCGACGACATCTACGAGCACCTGCTTTACGACGGCCGCGCATTCGCGACGATCGCCGCGGTCGAGCCCGCACTTCGTGATCGCACGCTGACGATGAACGGCGTGTCGAAGGCGTACGCGATGACGGGGTGGCGCATCGGCTACGCGGGCGGTCCGGAAACCATCATCCGCGGCATGGCGGCCATCATGGGCCACTCGACGTCCAATCCCTGCTCGGTGTCGCAGTACGCGAGCGTCGCCGCGCTCAACGGCCCGCAGGACTTCCTCCCTCGCCACCGGCAGCTCTTCCAGGAGCGGCGCGACCTGGTCGTCTCGATGCTCAACGAGGCGCCCGGTATCCGGTGCACGACACCCGAGGGCGCGTTCTATGTCTTTCCGTCGATCGATGCGCTCATCGGCCGCCGGACGCCCGGCGGTACGGTCATCGCGACCGACGAGGACTTTGCCCGCGAGCTGCTCGAGGCCGAAGGGGTCGCCGTCGTGCATGGCGCAGGGTTCGGTCTGAGCCCGTTCTTCCGCATCTCGTACGCCACGTCGAACGACCTGCTCGAAGAGGCCTGCCGGCGCATCCAGCGCTTCTGCGCATCGCTCGTGTAGCCGTGACGGCAGGCCTCGCGAACGCCGTGTGACGACAGCGCCGCCACCTGCGCGCACGACTTCTGCCGATCGCCTCCGGCCGGCCGGGAATCCGGGCACCGCCGCAAGGAAAAAGCCGGATCCGCGCGTGCGGATCCGGCTGCATGGTTCGGGCGACGCGAGCGTCAGGGCGCCGCGTCGGCGGTGACCGCCAGGCCGAGCTTCTCGGCCACGCGGCGGCCGTAGTCGGGGTCGGCCCGTCGGAAATGCTCGACCTGCCGCTCCTGCACTTCCTTCCGCGCCTCGCCCAGCGCCTTCGCGATCCGCGACGTCAGCCGATCCCTGTGCGCATCGTCCAGCAGGCGATAGAGGTTGCCGGCCTGCGTGTAGTCGTCGTGATCCTGCGTCGAGTCGAAGCGATCGACGATCGTCTCGCCGAGCTTCCAGGCCGGATCGCGGTAGACCGGATCGGGCTGCGGCGTGCCGTGGAGGCTGTTCGGCCAGTAGTTCGGAGCGCCGCCGTAGTGGCGCGCGTCGGCCAGGTGCCCGTCGCGGTGGTAGTTATGCACCGGGCAGCGGGGCGCGTTGACCGGCAGCTGGTGGTGGTTGACGCCGAGCCGGTACAGATGCGTGTCGGCGTACGACATGAGCCGCGCCTGGAGCATCTTGTCGGGGCTCGGGCCAATACCGGGGACGAGCGCGCTCGGCTTGAAGGCGGCCTGCTCGACCTCGGCGAAGTAGTTGTCGGGGTTGCGGTTGAGCTCGAGTTCCCCGACCTCGATCAGCGGATACTCGGCGTGCGGCCAGACCTTCGTCAGGTCGAACGGGTTCCAGCGGAACGTCTCGGCCTGCTCCTGGGTCATCACCTGGATGTAGACCTTCCAGCGCGGGAAGTCGCCGCGCTCGATCGCCTCGAACAGGTCGCGCTGGTGCGTTTCACGATCCTGTCCGATGAGCGCCGCCGCCTCGTCGTCCATCAGGTTCTGGATGCCCTGCTGCGTCTTGAAGTGGAACTTGCACCAGACCCGCTCGCCGCTGGCGTTGATCAGCGAGTAGGTGTGGCTGCCGAAACCGTGCATGTGCCGGTACGACTTCGGGATGCCGCGATCGGAGAAGAGGATCGTGACCTGGTGCAGCGACTCGGGACAGAGCGACCAGAAGTCCCACTGCATGTCGTTGCTGCGCAGGTTGGTCCGTGGATCGCGCTTCTGCGTGTGGATGAAGTTGGCGAACTTGAACGGGTCGCGGACGAAAAAGACCGGCGTGTTGTTGCCGACCAGGTCCCAGTTGCCCTCCTCGGTGTAGAACTTGACCGCGAAGCCGCGCACGTCGCGCTCGGCATCGGCCGCGCCGCGCTCGCCGGCGACCGTCGAGAACCGAAGGAAAACATCGGTCGTCTTGCCGACGCTCGAGAAGAGCGAGGCCTTCGTGTACTGCGTGATGTCGCTCGTCACCGTGAAGCGCCCGTAGGCGCCCGAGCCCTTCGCGTGCACCACGCGCTCGGGAATGCGCTCGCGGTTGAAGTGCTGCATCTGCTCGAGCAGCAGCACGTCCTGCATGAGCAGCGGACCGCGCGGGCCGGCCGTCAGCGCCTGCTGATCGCCGATCGGCGCACCGTTGGCCGTGGTCAGCACGGGGGCGTCGGACGAAGGATGCTTCTTCTCGCTCATCGATCTCCTCGAAGGAAAAGGGCCGCCGCGGTGCGGCGGCCGGATACTGGTGAACCCCTATTTAACTATCCATGCTGTGGATGAGTCAATCCAGACTCATCAATTCCTATGATAAATAGGAGTGATGCTCGAACGTCTCCGTTCGCTCGCCCTGCGCGATCTCGAAGCCATTGTCGTCCTGTCGGAGACCCGCCATTTCGGGCGCGCCGCTGCGCGTCTCGACATCACGCAGCCGGCGCTCTCGGCGCTCGTCCGCCGTGTCGAGACGGCGCTCGGGCGGCGGCTGTTCGATCGCAGTTCCCGCCACTGCACGCTCACGCCCGAAGGCGTCACGGCCGTCGAAACGATCGATCACGTGCTGCGCGGCCTGCATGCGCTCGAAGCGGGACCGCCGGCGCCGGGCGTGCTCGCGGGGGCCGTCCGTATCGGGATGATTCCGACGCTCGGTCCCTACTACGTGCCGTTCTTCCTCCCCGCGCTCGTGCGCGCGTTTCCGGACGCGCGCTTCCAGTTCTCGGAGGCGCTCACCGACGAGCTCATCGCGCAGCTGCGCGCGCGCCGCGTCGACGCGGCGCTGCTGGCGCTGCCGACGCACGCGGCCGACCTGGCCGAGTTCCCGCTGTTCGAAGAGGAGCTGGCGCTCGCGCTGCCGCGCACCCATCCGGTGGCGGCGCAGGCCGGCCGGCTCGCCTATGCCGACGTCCCGCGTGACGATCTGATCCTGCTCGGCCCGGGACACTGCCTCCGCACGCAGACGATGGAGCTGTGCGGACGGGCGGGGACCGGCGCGGCGCCGGTTCACGCGACCGGGCTCGAGGTGCTGCGCTACATGGTGAGCGCCGGCGTCGGCTGCGCCGTCATGCCGGCGCTGGCGATCAACGGCGATCGCAGCTTTCGCGATCTCGTCCGCTATCGGCGCTTCCGGACGCCGGTGCCGACGCGGACGATCGCACTCGCCGCGCCGCGGACCGCAGCCGGCCTGCACGTCGCGCAGCTGCTGGCCGGTCTGCTGCAGTCGCTCGAGGTCCCGTCGACGGTCGTCGACGGGACGATGGGGGAGCCGATGGCGGAGAGACGGCGCGCCGGGGCGAAGCGGCCCGGCGGCGCCGCGAAGCGCTGAGTCAGTAGCGCGCCGTTTCGAGCACGGCTGCGAGCACGTCGGCCGATCCCGGCAGGATCGCTTCCTCCAGGTCCGGGTGATAGGCGACCGGCGTGTCCATGGCCGCCACGCGTCGCACCGGCGCGTCGAGGTGCTCGAACAGATCGCCGGCAATCCGCGCGGCAATCTCGGCGCCGAAGCCGCACGTCAGCTGGTCTTCGTGCGCGACGACCACGCGGTTCGTGCGCCGGACCGCGGCCGCGATGCCGGCCCAGTCGAAGGGCTGAATCGTGCGCAGGTCGAGGACCATGACGCTCACGCCCTCCTTCTCGGCCTGCTGCGCGGCCAGCAGCGACCGCTGGACGAGCGCGCCCCAGGTGATGACGACGACGTCGCTGCCGTCGCGGCGCACGGCGGCCCTGCCGAACGGGATGGTGTAGTCCCGGCCGGGATAGGGCGCCTTGTTGTAGGTCTGGCGGTAGAGGTGCTTGTGCTCGAGGAAGAGGACGGGGTCGTCGCTGCGGATGGCCGTCCGTAGCAGACCCGCCGCGTCCTCGGCGTTCGACGGATACGCGATGCGCAGCCCCGGGCAATGCGCGAAGATGCTCTCGCCCGACTGGCTGTGGTAAATCGATCCGCCCTTCAGATAGCCGCCGATGGCGGCGCGGACCACCATCGGGCACGAGAAGGCGTTGTTCGAGCGATAACGCAGCATCGACACTTCGTCGCGCAGCTGCATCATCGCGGGCCAGATGTAGTCGAAGAACTGGATCTCGACGACGGGCTTGAGGCCACGCGTCGCCATGCCGCAGGCGCGACCGACGATGGCCGCCTCGGCGAGCGTCGAGTTGAACACCCGATCCGATCCGAACTGACGCTGCAGGCCGAGCGTCACCTTGAAGACGCCGCCCTTGCCGGTGCACTCGTCGAGGTTCTCCTCGCGCGTCGCGTCGGCCACGTCCTCGCCAAAGACGACGATGCGCGGGTTGGCGGCCATCTCGTCCTTCAGCGTGCGGTTGATGAGCGCGACCATCGTTTCGGCCGGCCCGTCGGGCGCCGGCTCGGCGTCGAACGCCGACGAGGTCGGGTCGACCGTCGGCGAATACACGTACAGGCCCGCCGTCGACGGCGCCGGCGTCGGCGCCTTCAGCGCCGAGTCGGCCGCCTCGGCCACTTCGCGATCGACGCTGCGGGCGATCTCGGAGAGGTCGTCGTCGGTGGCGTAGCCGCGCTCACGGAGCAGCGCGGCGAGCCGCGCGATCGGATCGCGCTTCGCTTCCTCCTCGCGCTCCTGTTCCGTCTTGTAGTGCCGTTCGTCGTCGGAGTGCGAGTGCGAGTACGGCCGGATGACCGACGCATGCACCAGCGCGGGGCCGTGCCGCTCGCGGCACCAGGCCACGGCCTCGGACATGGCGTGGTAGCTCGCCTCGATGTCGGTGCCGTCGCAGCGGACGACCTTCAGGTGCGGGAACGCGCTGACGAGCTGCGAAATGCTGCCGCCGGCCGTCTGCGCCTCGATCGGGACGGAGATGGCGTAGCCGTTGTCCTCGACGAGGAAGACCACGGGCAGCTGCCGCAGGCACGCGACGTTGAGCGATTCCCAGAACTCGCCCTCGCTCGTCGCGCCGTCGCCCACCGAGACGTACACGACCTCGTCGGCCTGGAAGCGCTGCTGCCGGTCCGGAATGGCCGTGACGCGTTCGTAGATCAGGCCGGCTTCGGCGCAGCCGACGGCATGCAGGCACTGCGTGCCCGTGGCGCTCGACTGCGACACGATGTGCTTCGCCGGGTCGCCCCAGTGCGACGGCATCTGCCGGCCGCCGCTCGTGGGATCCTCCGACGACCCGACGCCGGCGAGGAACATTTCGCGCGGCGTCATCCCGAGCGTCAGGCAGAGTGCGCGATCGCGGTAGTACGGGTAGAACCAGTCGTAGCCGGGGCGCAGCACGCTGCCGGCCGCCACGAGGATCGCCTCGTGTCCGGCGCCGCTGATCTGGAAGTAGATGCGGCTCTGGTTCTTGAGCTGGATCTCCTTGTCGTCGATGCGCCTCGAGAGCAGCATCAGCCGGTACATGCGCAGGAGATCGTCGCGCGTGAGGACGTCAGGCCCGGTGGGCGCCGGGTGTGCGACGTTCGGCGTTGGCTGTAGCGCGGCGCGCCGCGACAACGTGCTGGTCTTCATCCGGAAACAACCCCCTCCGGCCGTGTCTGACGCCCGTCAAACCGCTCGATTATACTCCCCGATATCCGGCCGATGAGTTCACGCATTGTCCGATACCGCTGGGACGAAATCCAGCTTGACAAGGTCACCGAAATGGTGGCCTGCAAGACGCTCGGCGGGGCCGAGCTCGAGCTCACGCAGGCCTATTTCAAGAAGGGCACGCGCGTGCCGCTGCATGCACACCCGGACGAGCGCCTGCTCTACGTGCTGCAGGGCGTCGTCCGCGTCGTGACCGGGGCCGACGATGCGACGCTGCGCGAGGGTGAGCTGCTCGTGCTGCCGGCCGGCGTCGAGCACCAGGCCGAGGTTTTCGACGATACGTTCGTGCTGACGGTCGGCCGCCGCCGGCCTGTGCCTGACGGCGGTTCCGACGCCGGTCAGTGAATCCTGTCGTTCCAGTAGTCGCGGCCGCCGCGGTGCACGTTGAAGCGGCGGCGCAGGCGATCCATCTTCCGGCGCGCCATCTGCCGTCGCAGCTCGAGCAGCAGGTTGCCCGGCCCCTTCAGGTACAGCCAGCCGACGACGAGCCCGCCCAGATGCGCAACGCTGGCGACCGGTCCTCCTGCGGCGCTGACGGCCGACAGGAAGGCGATGGCGCCGATGATCAGCACGAAGACCCGCGCCTTGAGCGGGAAGATGAACATGAACAGGATTTCGCGGTACGGGAAGATCAGCGCCCACGCCATCAGCAGGCCGTAGACCGCGCCCGACGCGCCGATCGTCGTCGTGTAGTAGAGCCGGCTCGCCGCCTCGAACGGCAGCAGCGCCGCGACGAGCGTGCATGCGGCCGCGCCCACGCCGCAGACGAAGTAGTACTTCACGAAGAACGGCGTGCCCCAGCGCCGCTCGAGCTCCACGCCGAACATCCACACCGCCAGCATGTTGAACAGGATGTGGCCGATCGATCGCGGCGCATGGACGAACAGGTACGTGAACGGCTGCCAGAGGTAGCCGCGGCCGAAGACGTCGGCCGGCGACAGTCCCAGCCATCCCACCGTCAGCGCCGGCGCCACGAGCGTCACGAGGAACATCGCGACGTTGACGATGATGATCAGCCTGACCGCCGGCGTGATCGGGCCGGGGCCGAACGAGATCGCCGTCGACGAAGGATAGGGGCGCACCGGGCCATCGTAGCGGAGTACGCGGCCGGCGTCGAAGGTCGTCGGTCGCCCGGATCGATTGAGCGCGGAATCGCGGCGTCTAACGGATGAATCGCGCGCTCAGGCGGGCGGCCGCGATCCGCAGTTCATCGATGCGCAGCAGCCACGCGGAGGCGCCGAACACGACGATGGCCGCACCTATCGTCAGGCCCACGCGCACGGCGCGCAGCACGAGCGTGTCGCCCGACAGCGTCGCGCGGAGCACCGAATCGATCCACCAGGCCGCCGCCGCCATCACGAGCGAGGCAAGCGTGATGCGGAGGAGCGACCAGACGAGCCGCGGCCCGTCGACGCCGCCGATGCGCCGCGCGAGCATCACCAGGAGCAGCAGCGCATTGACGTTGGCCGCGATGGCCGTGCCGAGCGCAAGGCCCGTGAAGCCCATGATCGCGTTCAGCGTGAGGTTCAGGACGAGGTTCGTGCCGATCGTGACGAGGCTGATTGTGATGGGCGTGCGCGCGTCCTTCATCGCGTAGAAGCAGGGCGACGCGATCTTCACCACCGAGTAGCCGACAATGCCCGGCGCGTAGAAGAACAGCGCCGCCGCGGTGATTGCCGTCGACGTAGCGTCGAAGGCACCGCGCTCGAACAGCAGCTCGATGATCGGCGCGGCCAGCACCATCAGGCCGACCGTGGCAGGCACGCTCAGCACCAGCATGAGCCGGATACCCGACGAAACCGTCGCGCGCATGTCGTCGTGGCGGCCCGCAGCCGCGTGGCGGGAGATTTCGGGCACGGCTGCCGTCGCGATCGCCACGCCGATGATGCCGATTGGCATGTAGATCATCCGGAAGGCGTACTGCAGGGCGGCCACGGCGCCCGGCTCGGCCGTGGCCAGCACCGTGTTCACGAACAGGTTCACCTGGGCGGCCGCGACCCCGATCGTGCCCGGGCCCATCAGCAGCAGCACCTCACGCAGGCCGGGATCCTTCGGATCGAGCACCCACCGGTGCCGGTAGCCGAGCCCGCGCAGCGTCGGCACCTGCGCCACCACCTGCGCCAGGCCGCCCGTCAGCATGCCGGCCGACAGCGCCATTGCCGGCTCGACGCCGATGTGCATGAACCACGGCGTCAGAATCGCCGTGCAGGCGATGAAGCACACGTTGAACAGCGCGGGCGAAATGGCCGGCACGAAGAAGTGCCGGAAACCGTTCAGCATGCCCATCAGCGCGGCGGCGACCGCGATGAGCGTGAGAAACGGCATGTTCACCTGCGTCAGGCGGACCGTCAGGCTCAGCGCCTCGGGATCCTCGAACTGCGTGTAGGCCCTGACCAGCGGATCGGCAAACACGACGGCCAGGACGACGAGCACGCCCGTCAGGATGAGCAGGCCATTGAGAACCTGGGCTCCGAGCCGGAACGCCGCCTCGCGGCCGTCCTGTTCGAGCCGACGCGTGAAGGTCGGCACGAAGGCCGCACTCATGGCGCCTTCGGCGAACAGATCGCGAAGCAGCGTGGGAATGCGGGTGGCGACGCCGAAGGCGTCGGCGGCCATCCCGGTCCCGAAAAACGCGCCCTGCACGACATCCCGGACCAGACCGAGGACCCGGCTGGTCAGTGTGGCAATCCCGACCGTGCCGGCCGAACGAGCCAGACGGGAACTCATCGGGAAGCCGCGGACGTCGGGCCGCGATCGTGCATGGGTGGAAGCGTGCGCGGTGCCAAGGCGAGACCGCCCGGGATTCCGGGCGGCCGAAGCGTACCGGAAAAAAGTAGGGGCCTCAACCCCTGCGATTGAGGCCCCTGCCCGGAGGATGGATGAGAGGCTCTAACGTGCCTTCACCCCCTTAGACGTCGTTCCCCTCCGGTTGGTTGGGCGTCAGCGCGCCAGACGGGCCTTGACGGCCTCGCTGAGGCTCCGGCCGTCGACCGAGTAGCCCGCGAGCTTCGGCTGGACCGCCTTCATCACCTTGCCCATGTCCTTCGGTCCGGCCGCACCGGTCTCGGCAATGGCCGCGTCGATGGCCCGGGCAATGGTCGCCTCGTCGGCGGCCGGCGGCAGGTAGCGCTGAAGCAGCTCGATTTCGGCCTCCTCCTTCGCGGCAAGCTCGGGACGACCGCCCGCCCGGAACTGCTCGGCGCTCTCGCGTCGCTGCTTGACGAGCGACTGGACCACCTGCACGGCCTCGGCGTCGTCGAGCGGGCGTTTCCGCTCGACTTCGCGGTTCGTCAGCGCCGTCTTGAGCATGCGCAGCGGGCCGAGCGACGCCTGGTCGCGGCTCTTCATGGCCTCGGCGATGTCTTTGCTCACGCGTTCGATGAGGCTGGACATGCCTTGAGGATACAGGAGGCCGGGTGGCCCGGCGCGACAACCGGCGTCAGGCGCGGCCGGAACGTGTCAGGCCTGACCGGCAATCCTGGTGTAGAGCGCGAGGTAGGCGTCGCGCACGGCGGCCGGTCCGAATCGGGCCGCGACGAGCGCGCGCGTGTCTTCGGTGGTTCGCCGCGGACGCTCGAGCGCGGCCGTCAGCTCCGCCGTCAGGCCGTCGACGTCGCCCCGAGGGACCACCCGGACATCCTGGCCGAACAGGGCGTGGAGTTCGACGCCGCCTGGATGATCGGTTGAGACGACCGGCGTGCCCGCCGCGAGCGCCTCGACCGCCACGGTCGGCAGCGCCTCGAGATCGGACGGCAGCGCGAAGACGTCGGCGACGGCGGCGTAGCGCGCCACCTGGTCGTTCGGTACGAGGCCCGCGAAGGTGACGGCGTGGGCGATGCCTGCCGCCTCGGCGCGTGCCTCGAGCGTCGCACGGAGCGGTCCGGTTCCGCAGAAGACAAGCCGGACGTCGCGGCGCACGGCGGCGATGCGCGCGAAGGCGTCGATCAGGTGATGCTGGCCGGCCAGCGGGTGCAGGCGCTTCACGTTGAGGACGACGTGCGGCTCGGCGATACCGAGCTCTCGCCGCCAGTGCTCGCGCGTGGCGTCGTCGACGACCCGGAAGGCGTCCGACACCGGAGGGTAGATCACGTGCAGCCCGTCGCGTTCGAGGCCGAGCTCCCGGGCGCGGTCGAGCAGGCGCTGACTGTAGAAGGTGACGGCGCGCGCATCGTGATAGGCGCGCGTGAAGGGGTCGAAGAGCGGCCGGCGTCGATAGTGCCAGATCTCGGTGCCGTAGAGCGTGAGCACCGTCGGGATGCCGCGCCGCTTCGCCCACGCCGAGGCCACTTCGACGATGAGGCCGTTGCTGTGCAGGTGCACGATGTCGGCATTCCGCGCAACCTCGTCGAGCGCCGTCGTGATCGATCGCGTGCGGCGGAGCGTGTCGATGCGGAGCGCACGCAGCAGCGGCGACGACGAGCGGGCGCGCGTGCGGCGCACCGTGCCGGGCAGATCGGCCGCGTGGTCGCGACCCGCCGCGGTTCCCGTCTGTCCGCCTGCCTGAGTCACGAAAGCTACGTTGTGGCCGAGCTCGTGACTCCAGCGGCCGACGTGCGCGGGCAGCAGCGCGTTGGCGGCCTGATCCGGGGGCAGATGCGGCGAGACGTGACAGATGCGCATCAGCAGGCGGGCTCTGCGGCCGCCGTCGCCCGACGCTCGAACCGGTCGGCGTACTCCACGAACGTCAGCGGCTCGGCGTTGAGCTCGGACATGGCGCGGGTGAGATAGCCGCCCAGCCGATCGAAGAAGGCCGCCACTTCGTCGTCGGTGCGGTTGTACGGGCTGCCGCCCGGGATCACTTCGCTCGAATGAAACAGCAGGTTCAGGATGGGCACGCCGCGCCGGACGAGCTGCCGCGACAGGCCCATCATGGCATCGGCGGTCATGAAAGTCGGCCGGAGCGAGCGGACCGTGGCGATGCGCGCCAGCCGCAGCAGGCGCCGCGTGTGATACGGCCAGGGCGCGCGTCCATAGAGCCGCTCGATGGCGCGCGGCACGGTCCGGTCGAGCGCCGCCGAGACCGGCAGCTCGAGCACGCGGCTCGATCCGGGCGTCGTGGCCGAGTCGTACGCGAGATAGTACGGATGCGCGGGCGCGTCGACGAAGTCGGGCCCGCCCTTGTGCGCCTCGTAGAAGAGCGGCGTGACGCTCGAATCGATGCGGTAGCCGTGCCGCTCGAGCGGCGCGACGTGCCGGGCGCAGAAGCCGAAGCGGCCCGAGCGATACGAGACGGGCGCGGTCCCGACCGCATCGGCGATGGCGGCGGTGAGCGAGTCGAGCTGCGCGTCGAACCGGTCGTCGGACAGCCACGACGCGTAGGGATGGCGGTCGACGTCTTCGGGCTCGAACGGCGGCGTTTCCCAGGCATGGTGATGCGCGCCGATCTCGCAGTCGCCGCGTGCCAGCAGCCGGCGCAGGACCGCCGCCGACTCGGGGTCGCGGACGACCGGATAGGTCACCACGTACGTCGGGCGCACGCCGTGGCGGGCGAAGAAGTCATGGAGCCGCTCGAGCTCGCGGGTGTTGCGGAACGTCTGGTGGCGGCGCGCTTCGGCGCTCCACTGGTTGTCGCCTTCGGTATCGATGGCGACGAGCAGCGCCGGACGGGCGATGGTCATCGGTCCTGATCGCTGTCGCCGAGCGTCACGTGCCAGGCCGCCGTCGAGTGGTAGAAGTCGGGCGGCACTTCGATCGCGTTGATCCGCGCGACGAAGTCCATCGTGGAACGCACCGGGAAGTAGCCCGAACGGCGCAGGAGGCGACGGAAGCCCTCGTGCGTGGCGAACGTGCGGATCTTGTCGGAATCGGCCGCGCGCGCCTCGCGGTCTACCCAGCGCAGCAGCGTCACGAAGCCAGACGTGTCGTCGGGATCGGCGAGGAAGTCGACGAGCAGCGTGACGCGCCCGCGCGGCTCCTGGACGTGGCGGTAGACGGCGTAGCCGGCCGGCTCGTTGTCGCGAACGAGCGCAGCGACGCTGTACCGGACGTGCGGCGGCTGGATGTACTTCCAGTTCAGGTACGGCGCATCGCGGCGCACGGCAAACCGGAACTTCGTCGCGATGCGCTCCCACAGCCGCGTGAAGCCCTCGTCGAAGTGGCGGATCATCCGGATCTCGCCTTCGAGCGGGCGCGTGCGGGCGACGAGCCGGATCCACGGCAGCGTGATGTAGGAGACGAACCGGTTGAGCTGCACCGGCCAGTTCGGGCGGCGCAGGGCGCGTCGGCTGAGCGGCTTGACGAGGCAGGGGACGGGGCCGACGTCGGGCCAGTTCAGCTTCTGGAACAGCCGGTACGACGACTCGGACAGACCGAGGCCGAGCGACGCCCCCGTGTGGCGGTCCCAGGTGCGGAAGAGCATGTCGCCGAGCCCCTGGCGCTGCCGCTCGGGTGCCACCATCACGTCCATGCCCCACGAGCCGTCGATGTCGCGACCGTCGATCGAGACGCGGACCGGCATCGTGGCGTACTGGCCGATGACCGTCGTGCCTTCGCGCGCCAGCCAGATGAGCGGGCCGTCGGGCGGCATGTTCGGGTTGCGCCGGTACTGCCAGTCCCACCGCAGGCGGTTCGCGTCGGCCGCGTCGGATCCGAAGACCCGGCGGTAGAGCGACTCGACCTGGCGGCGGTCTTCGGAACGGAAGCGATCGATCTCGGCCATGCGTCGGGCGGGACTCCTCGAAGCCTGGGCGCGTCAGCCGGCGGCCAGCACGTATTCGATATTACTGATCAGGATGTCCTGCGTCAGGGCGCTGTCGCGGATCCAGCGGGCAATCGGCCCGGGCAGCCGGCGCACCGTCGAAGTCACGTGCAGTTCTTCGCGCACGACAGTCAGTCCGGCCTGCGCGATCTGCCGCCGCAGGCGCGAGACGCGCACCTTTTCGAGCAGGTCGTCGACCTTGTCGATTCCCCGCTGCGCGTCACGGATGAACGAGTTCTCGTGCGCCGGCTCACGGAGCGTCCAGGGGGCATGACGGGCCAGCAGCTGGAAGGTGCGGAATGCCACGCGCCGGCCGGCAATCAGGTGCAGCGGCAGGGGAATCCGCAGCCGCGGCAGGTGCGCGCCGGCAAACGACAGATACGGCGCGGTCGACAGGTACATCCGTCCGCCGGGACGCATGACCCGCCGGCACTCGCGCAGGTAGAGCGGGGCATCGGCCACGTGCTCGATGACAGCGTGCGAGAGCACGAGATCGAACGCCCCGTCGGCAAACGGCAGTGCCATGCCATCGGCCTGCGCGAAGTGCAGGTTGTGCAGGCCACGCTCCCGCCCGAGCACGACGCCCGCCTCGCTGAAGCGGTCGATCGGGTCGATGCCGACGACCATCGCGGCATGCTCGGCGAGCGACAGCGGCATGCCTCCGCCGCCGCACCCGGCATCGAGCACCCGGCCTTCGATCGACACGCCCGCACGATCCAGGAACGCGATGACCTTGGCGCTCCGGTAGTACTCGAACAGCGCGTAGTCGTATTCGGAACGGAACCGGGTGTCGGCGTGCGCCTTGATGAGGTCGGGTCTAATCTCGCGCATGCGCCGGGAACGACTCGGGAAACTTGTCGATGAGCACCGCGCGCTCCTCGCCGCGCGCTTCTTCGACGGGGAAGGTGGCCACGACCCGCCACCCGGGATAGTGGTCGAGGATGCCCTGGATCAGGCCCGAGCCATCCGAGCTCTCGTAGCCGATCCGCGGCAGGTCGTAGGTCAGTATATAGCGCACGTCGTCGCGGTCGAGTCGGTCGTCGTAGTTGCCGAACCCGTTGCCGATGAAAAGCGGGCGGATCCCGTTCTCGAGCGACATGCCGTTGGCGAGCTTGCCCTGCACGAGCGTCCCTGGCTCGAGCAGCCGACCGAGGGCGATTGAGGCCTGATGGTTGTAGAACGTGCGTGTGGCCGCCCACGTCCCGAACTGCCACACGTGCCAGAGGGCAGCCACCGTGACGAGCAGCTTCATGGCGGCCGGCGCCACCGTGCGGCCGGCGAGCCAGCGCAGCGCCGCCCGGCCGCGCCAGACGAGCAGCAGGATGACCGTCGCCGCCAGAGCTGCGCTGAGCCGAACCGCCGTCGACAGCTGGCCGGCCTCGATCGACGTCGTCAGCCAGGGACGGACGAAACTGCCGGCCAGCACATAGGCCAGCAGCGGCAGGGCGAGCGCGGCGGGCAGCAGCTGCAGGCCCTTTCGCGCTCCGACGACGCCAAACGGTGGCGTGCGCGCCGCGAGCAGCAGTGAGGCAAGCGCGATCAGCGCCGGAATGAACATCACGTACCGTCGCTCGTTCCCGGAGTCGTGCACGACGAGCTCGACGAGGCCGACGAGAATCCAGAGGACGAGAAGCCGCTCGGCCGACGGTGCCGTCCGCCAGCGGACGAGAATCGCCACGCAGGCGACGATGCCGGCGGTCAGCTCGACGAGCATGCTGCTGAACAGACCCTGGACGATCGGCAGCCACGTGGCGCGATCGACGAGGGCCCCGAGCGTGTACGAAGGCTTGCGCGTCACGCTCATCTGCCAGTTGTAGAAGCGATATTCGTCCCACCAGGGCAGGACGAAAGCGGCCGCCACGAGCAGCGCGCCGCCGATCAGGCCGGCCGCCCCGGCGCCCACCCGCAGCATCGCGTGGCGCCGCCCGAGCGTCGCGCTCTGCCAGCCGATCCACGCGGCGACGGCCAGCTCGAGGCCGAACGCCGCGATGAAGAACGCCGCAGCCGCCTTGGTGAAGAACGCCGCGACCGCCGCCAGTCCGGCCAGCACGCCCCAGGCCGGTCGCCGCTCCGCCAGCGTCCAGGCCATCCACGCGAGCACGAGGCAGGCGGTCATGGTCGATTCCATGAGCGCCGCCCGGTTCCACATGACGAACGGGTAGTTGACGCCGAGCAGTACGGCGCCGACGACGGCCGCGCGTCGGCCGGCCAGCGCCTGCAGGGCGATGGCGATGGCGATGATGGCTGCCAGGCCCGACAGGGCGGGGACGATGCGTGCCTGCCAGGTGCCGACGCCGAGCAGCTCGAACGCGGCGTATTCCAGCGCCGTGAAGACCGGCGCGACGAAGACGGGGTTCCACTCGTCGGTGCGCCAGACGTCCCACAGCGCCGCGTTGCGCGCGTTGTGCACCCACGCGCCTTCGTCGTGCCAGACGATGCCGACCGCGCGCCGGACGGGCGGGTCGGCCGTCAGCCAGACGCCTCGCAGCACGGCCGAGGCGGCCAGGATGACGAGCAGCACCACGAGGAAGGAGCGGAGGTTCACGTCGGTTCGCAAAGCGTGCCGGCCCGTGCGGAAGGCCCCGACACTCTAGCAGACGTGCGGTGCGCGGCGACGCGCGGCGGCCGCAGAGGCGTCGAGCCGTTGATTTATAGTGCTGCGGTGACTTCGATGCGTCGCCCGGATCTCAGCATGGTCGTGCCGACGTACAACGAGCGCGACCGGCTCGCCGAGCTCACCGATGCCCTGTTTACGGCGGCCGACGCCGCCGGCCTCGATCTCGAACTGATCGTCGTTGACGACAACTCGCCGGACGGGACCGGCCAGCTGGCCGACGAGCTCGCGAAGACGCGGCGGATGCAGGTCGTGCACCGGTCGGGCAAGCTGGGGCTCGGCACGGCCGTCGTCGCCGGCTTCGGCGTGGCGCTGGCCGACGTGGTCGGGGTGATGGATGCCGACTTCAGCCATCCGCCGGCGCTCGTGCCGAAGATGATGGCGGTCTTCCGGGCCACCGATGCCGACGTGCTCGTCGCGAGCCGGTACATTCCCGGCGGCAGCACGCCGAACTGGCCGCTCAAGCGGCGCCTGCTGTCGCGCGTCGGCTGCCTGCTGGCGAGCGGGCTGTCGCCCATCCGCGACGCGGCCTCCGGCTTCTTCCTCATCCGGCGCGACATTGCCGAAGGGGTCGTGATCAAGGCCGGCGGCTTCAAGATCTGCATCGAGCTGATCGTTCGCGGCCGGCCGGGGCGCCTCGTCGAGATTCCCTACCAGTTCGACGACCGTGAGCTGGGCGAGAGCAAGATGAGCCTGCGAGAAGCCGCCGGCTACCTCGTGCAGCTCAAGGATCTCTACGTGCTGCGCTTCCGCAACCGCGACCGGCCGCGCCCGGTTTACTACCAGCAGCTCACGCACCGCGACGTCGAGCGGATTGTGCAGTACGGGGCCTAGTCGACGCGTCGGGACTCGTCGTCCGACGCGCGCAGGCGCGTCACCTGGCCGGGATGTCGTAATCGACGACGAACACGTCGTCGAGGATGCCCGACGACTGAAGAATCTTGCCGAACTCGCGATGCTGCGGGTGCGGCAGGTACGCGTCGCGGGCGGCTGCGTCGGTGAAGGTCACCACGTAGACGTGCGTGAAGCCCTTGTTCAGGCCTTCCGGGCTGTTGTTGACGCCGTGCTCGAACGAGACGATGCCCGGAATCTGATCCCTGAGGGCGGCGAACGCCGTCGTGATCCGCTCGATCTGCTCGGGCGTCGCCTCCGGCTTGTACTTGAACACCACGATGTGGCGGACCTGCGGGCCGGACTGCAGAGCGAATGCGGCGGCGCCGGCCGACGCGAGGATGGCTGCGGACAGCAGAAGTCGGGTCAGCATGCGCCGATTCTACGCCGGTTCCCCGGGCAGCCGGGGGCGGCGCCGTTTCAGGCGCCGCGGCCCGGGGCAAGGGGATGTGTCGCGCGCGCCGCTCAGGCGGCGCGCTCGGACTCCGCGGCCGGCAGTCGAGGGCCGTCGGTCACCGGCGCACCGAACAGCATGCGCGAGGCGACGTGCCAGGCCACGTCCCACTTGGTCGTGGCGAGCCGGAGGATATCGCCGGCGTGGCGGACGAGGTACGACGGCCGCAGGTAGAAGCGCCGCTTCGCCCGGTTGATCGCCGACATGACCACCCGCTCGTCGAGGCCGTTGCCCGAAAGCAGATAGTACGAGTACTCCATCCGCGACCAGTCCTCGCTCGCGAGCAGCCCCTCGCGGCGGGCCTTCTCATAGAGTTCGGTGCCGGGGTACGGCACGGCGGGGTAGAAGTTCGCGAAGTCGGGATCGAGCTCGATTGCGTAGTCGATCGTCCGCTCGAGCGACTCGGGCGTGTCGCCCGGATAGCCGAGGATGAAGAAGCCGAACGAGCGGATGCCCGCCGTGCGCATGTTGCGCAGGGCCGTGCGGATCTTCTCGCCCTCGAGCCGCTTGAGCATGTCACGGCGGGTTTCTTCCGACTCGGTCTCGATGCCGAGTGCGAGCATCCAGCACCCGGCCTGCCGGAGGCGCTTGACGAAGTCGAGGTTCGTCAGGTTGTCGGCGCGGGCGTTGCCGAACCACTGGACGGGCAGTCGGCGGGCGATGAGCTCCTCACAGAAGGCGCTGAAGCTCTTGACGTTCAGCGTGACCGTATCACCCCAGAGATAGAAGAAGGTCAGGCCGAACTGCCGGTAGCCGCGCTCGATCTCGTCGACCAGATCCTTCGCGCTGCGCTCGCGGAACCTGCGTCCCTGATGAATGGGGGCGACGCAGAAGTCGCACGTGTACGGGCAGCCGCGCGACGTTTCGACGAGCACGTACGGCTGGTCGACGATCGGCAGGCGATAGACCGACAGGTCGAACAGGTCCCAGGCCGGATAGGGCGCCTCGAGGAAGCCGGTGAACTGGCCGTGGCTGCGGTGCGGGATCACCTGGCCGTCGCGCCGGAACGTCAGGCTCGGCACCTGGCCGAATTCCTCGACCGAGGACAGGGCCGCAATCTGCAGCAGGGCGTCTTCGGGCTCGCCGACGAGCATGCCGTCGACGACCGGGGCCCGGGCCATCGACTCGGCGGGCGCCGTCGAGGCGTGCGGGCCGAAGCAGATGAGTGGTGCGGCGTAGCGCCGCCGCAGCTCCGCCATGGCCAGCACGTCGGCTTCGAGCGTCGGCGTGGTGCTCGGGAAAACGATCAGTGTCGGCTCGAAGCCCTCGCGGTCGAGCTGCTCGCAGAGACTGGCGACGGTCCGCCGCGTGCCGGTCAGGTCGACCGCACGCACCTCGTAGCCACGATCGCGGAACAGCGCGGCGGCCAGCGCGAGCGTGTACGGCGGCTTCGTCGTGCCAAGGACTTCCTCGCGCTCCTGGCAGCGCCCCTGGCGCGTGAAGGCCAGGTCGCCGACGAGCGGCGGGTTGACGAAAAGGGTCCGGGCGCCAAGCATCACAGCGACATCAGGCGGTCTCGACGACGGCGGCCAGCGGCTCCTCGATCCGTTCGGGAGCCGGCCCCGAGGCCGGCGGCGTCAGCTCGACCTTGCAGCAGCGCCGGCAGACCGGAAAGATACCATTCTCGACCAGCCGGCGCCGGAGCGCGACGTACAGGTCGCTCGTCCACACCTCTTCGAGCGACTGCTGCGTCAGGTCGCCCACTTCGATCCGGATGAAGGGGCAGAAATACACCTTGCCGCTGAACGACACGCGGGCGTGGAGGAACGGGTAGAGGCAGCGGCCTTCGAGCCGCGTCCCGGGCGTGTAGTACGGCTCGACGAGCGCGCCCTTCACCTTTGGCCGCATGTCGAACCGGATGCCGCGCTCGCGGCAGCGCGCGACGAGGGCATCGACCTGCGCGCGGACGCGCGCCGGCAGCACGCCCGGATCGGGCGTGACGTAGGTCGAGATCATCGACGCGTCGCCGGCGCCGAGCAGGCGCACCGTCTCGGCAACCTCTTCGGGCGTGCTGTACATCAGGTGATTGAGCCCGATGGCGTCGACGCCCAGCTCGTCGGCTACTTCAACCATCTCCGTGAGGGCATCGAGCGTCTCGTGCGCGACGGTCGTGTTCACGCTGACGCGCAGCGGGGCGTGTCGCTCGCGCGCCGCCTGCTGCAGGCGGCGCAGGCCCGCCGCCGTCCGCTCGAACGTGCCTTTCACGCCGCGAGCGCGGTCGTGCATCTCGCCCGGCCCGTCGATCGAGACGCTGATGTGCTTCAGAAAGCCGCGGCTGGCCAGCTCGGCGAGCGCCGCCGCACGCTCCTCCGTGATGATCGTCCCGTTCGTGGTGAGATAGCCGCAGACGTAGCCCTTCTCGCGGAAGACGTCCATCACCGCGAGGATGTCCTTCCGCATGAAGATTTCGCCGCCGGTCAGGCTCACCTGGAGGCCGTCGCGGTCGGGAAAGGCCCGGCGCAGCACGTCGATCGGCAGTTCCTGACGCCATTCGCCGTCGATGTTCAGCAGCGTCCCCACGTAGCAGAACTCGCAGTGCAGGTTGCACCGCATCGTCGCCTCGTAGACGACGCCGATGGGGAGCCGGCCGGCGCGGCCGTCGCGCGCCTGCAGGAAGCCCTCGATCTGCCGTTCGTACTGCTGGCGACGGAACCGGGCCAGCAGACTCGTGAAGAAGGGCACCGTGCGCATGCGCTGCGCGAGGGCTTCCCGGATGCGTGGAGACAGTGGCATCAGTCGATGATCCAGACGTCGATGATGGGGCCGGGCCGCTCGAGCGCGGGGTCGATCCGCGCGTCGGTGTTGTGCAGGAAGGGCGCGACCTCACGCTGCCCCGCCTCGCTCACGTCCGTCCGGTAGGGCGAGAACGTTGCTTCCAGGCTTCCCTCCCGCGCCAGCGCCGCTTCGAGCGCTGTCATGACGGGATCCGGCACATTGTACCGCTTCATCACCACGTGCGTGACGCCGAGCTGCCTGAGCGGCTCGAGGTTGCCCGTGCGGCCGAATTCGGCCGGGTCCACGTAAATCCTGTCGACATCCAGTCCGCCGCTCCCCAGGAATATCGTGCGATAGGCAGGTTCGGGGTAGGGATCGAGCGCGAGCTGGCGCTGGAACCGGATCGAGGCCCGCCCGGCCGATCCCAGATGTTCGACCAGCGCCTCGCGCAGCGACTCGCGCGACTGGCGGAGCGGCACGCTGTAGGGCTGTATCAGTACGCTCGTTTCCGGCGCGACGTGCTCCTCGAACCAGCGCAGGGCGAGCGTGCGCGTGTCGTCCCGCCCGAAGAACCGGACCGTGTGCACGCTGGCCGTGCCCGCCTCGAGGCACGCGGCCACGAGCGCCGCTGCCGCTGCAAGGCGCCGGCCTCGACCTCCCGCGGCCAGCCACGCCACCGCACCGCCGCCGAGGACCGCGACGAACGGCAGTACGGGGTTGAGGTACCGGCTGGCCGGCACCGTGTTCGCCATGAAAAGGATGAACGCGACGGGGAAGCCGAGCGCCAGCAGCACCCGGCGCACGTCTGTCGTGCGGGCGACATAAAGGAGGCCCGCAATGGCCAGCAGAGCTGCGAGCGTGCCCGAGGCATCGCGAACGAGCCACGACAGGTAGAACCCCATCGACGCGAACAGCCCGCCGCTCGTCGTCGCGCGATCGACGACGATCTGGCGGTTGGCGACGATGTCGCGCCAGGCGGTCTCGAGCTCGAGCGGCAGGAAGGGCGACGCGGCCACGAACGCTGCGGCGGCAACGAGGAGCGTCGTTGCGGTGCGCATGGCACGCGCGCGCAGCCGCTCGCCGGGCGTCTGCGGGAGCATGGCTGCGGCGACGAGCGGGACGAAGACGAACAGCGCGTAGTAGTGCGTCGAGAACGACAGCCCGGCCAGCAGCCCGGCCAGCCACCACCCGCGGCGGCCGTCGGCTGCGAGCCACCTCCACCACTGCGACGTCATCGTCCCTGCGTCGACGCCGTGCCCCGGGGCGAGCAGCAGGCGGGCCAGTACGACGTGCGTGAGGACGACGAGCAGCGTGACCGGGACGTCGTGCTTCACGTAGTGCGCGTCGCGGACGGCCAGTGGCGCGACGGCCATCAGTGCGGCGGCTGACAGGCCGCCGATCGGACCGAACAGACGACGACCGAAGCGCCAGGTCACGACGACGGTGAGTGTGCCGGCCACGGCGCTCAGCAGACGGCCGGCGTAATAGTGCACGGACGGGTCGGCGAAGAATTCACGCTCGAAGGCAGCCAGCGACTCGAACCGGCCCGCCAGCCAGCCCGCGACGAACAGCAGGCCTTCCCAGGCGAAGAGCGCGTAGAAATAGAACGATGGATAGAGGAAGTTGCCCGGGTTCAGCCGGTTCGGCGCCAGCGCCATCGTCCGGTTCATGATGGCGACTTCGTCCGGGTTGTAGATGGCCGGCAGGCCGAAGTCGGCGCCGGCCACGCGCAGCACGGCGGCGACTGCCGTGACGACGGCGATCGCGGGCAGAGCGAGTGACTTACGCACGACCCGCCTCGCGTCGGACGCGCCTCACGCGGGCGATCCGTTCGTGCAGAAAGGCGCGTTCGGTCGCGCGCAGGAATCCTGAAATCCAGATCAGTCCGGTGAACACCACTACGACCGTCGTCCCGCGGACGAGCAGGCCGGCCACCGGCGGCATGTCGGGCAGCCAGCGCGCGGCGGCAGCCGCCACGACGCCGGCGGCGACGATCCGGAAGATGCGGCCCCACTCGTAATCGATCGGGTAGAAGCGCCGCGCGAAGACATAGGCCACCGACGCCTGCACGACGTAGGCGGTCAGCAGTGCCAGCGCCGCACCGGTCACGCCGAGCGTCGGCATCAGCAGAAACCCGGCGGACAGTCCCGTCGTCGCGGCGGCAATGGTCGCGACCGGGTAGAACTCCGTCCGGCTGGTGAGGTTCAGCCCGATCGACGTGAGCAGGTAGAGGCCCTGGAAGGCGAGCGCCAGCGCCACGATCGGCAGGACGTTCACGGCCGGCAGGTAATCGGGGGTCAGCATGACGAGCACGACATCACGCGCGACGGCGCTCGTCCCGGCCACGAGCAGCACGAGCACCGCTGCGGCATAGGTCGTCATCCGGCTCAGCGTGTGGCGGCCATCAGGCCGCCGCGCCGCGTCGTAGTAGAAGGGCGCCCAGGCTGTTTCGAAGGCACTCATGAAGAACTTCACCGCCGTGCCGAGCGTGAAGGCGTTCTGGTAGACGCCGAGCTGCGCCTGCGGGATGTAGGCCGACAGCAGCAGCTTGTTGCCGCCCTCGAGGGCCTGCTGCGCCAGTCCGTGGGGCACGCGCGGCAGGCCGAATCGCAGCACGACGCGCAGTTCATCCGGCGAGAACGCTTTCCGCAGGTACGGCCGGAACCAGGGCAGCAGCAGCGGCACGAGCACGAGCGTGACGATCAGGTCGGCCGCGTACATGCCGGTGACGCCCAGGCCCATCCCGATGACGAGCACGATCCGGAGGATGAGCGTGCCGACACTCCGGGCGAACGCAAAGGCACTGTAGGTGGCCGCCTGGTTGCGCAGTCGCATCACGTGGAACGGGATGAACGTGAGCGACATGCCGTAGGTGTTCACGAGCATCAGCCGGAGCGGAACAACGTACTGCGGATCGTCGAACAGCAGCCCGCTCAGCCACGGCGCGAGCAGCCAGAGCAGGCCGAAGAAGACGAAGCCCGTCGCGGCGAGAAACCAGGCGATCGTGCTGGCGAGCACCGGGACCTGCTCGCCGCGGTCGTGGTAGTAGCGCATGAACGCGCCGTCGAGGCCGAGGCGCGAAATGACGCGGCAGAAGGCCTCGAGCGCGATCAGGATCGCGAGCGCACCGTAGTCGACACTCGTGAGGAAGCCGCCCTTGACATAGACGGCCAGCAGCCCGAAGTTGACGAGCTGGATGGCCGCGTCGCCCGCGCCGTAGATCGCGACGCCGGTGCCGAGGTGCTTCAGCCGTTCGCGCAAGGTCAGGGCCTGCCCAGCCGCAGCACGCCGAGGAAGCACCAGCCCGGCACCGGCAGCAGCCGCGTCAGCAGCCGGTGAAGCGGCAGCAGCCTGGCCGGGTGCCGGCGGATCAGCCGGGTGAGCAGCGGCACCGTCGGGAAGATGCCCGAGACGTCAATCACTCGGAATCCGGCCTGCCGGGCGAGCGTGACGTAGTCGGCGAGCGGGCGGTCGCCGGGATGCTTGAGCGGGCTGGCCGTGCGGATGAGACGTCCGGTCAGCGCGAAGTGCACCCGCGACTGCAGGTGCGCGAGATTGGGAACGGTCACGAACAGTTCCCCGCCGGGAGCCAGCACCCGGAAGAGCTCGGCCAGCGCCTGTGGCTGCTCCTCGAACGACAGATGCTCGAGCACGTCGAGGCACAGCGCGTGGCTGAACGTCCCGTCGGCGTATGGCAGCGCGGTCAGCGACGCACGCCGGACGTACGCCGAGCTGTAGTTCGGATCGATGCCTTCGATCTGCAGCCGCGACCGGAACTCGTCGACGAGCACGCCTTCGCCGCAGCCCGCGTCGAGCACCCGCGCGTCGGCCGGCAGCGCGCCCAGGAAGGCGCGCACGCGCTCGAGCTTGGCCAGGTACGTCGGATAGAACTCCCAGTCGGGCGAGAGCTCGCGGTGATAGTCGCCGCGCGCGGCGTACTCTCCCGTCCTCGAGACGGCGGCAGGCCGGGACATGCGGCGAATTGTACTTCGTCGGGCCGGGCGTTCACTCCCCGGGCTGCACGGGGACGATCGGCACGATGGTCCCGCCCGACGGCAGCGGAGGCGGCGGCACACCGTAGGTCTGCGGCGTGACGACAGGTGCCTGACCGGGCGTGGGCATCGAGGGGGGCGGCGGCGTCACCGCGCCGGGGGCAGCCGTCGGCGCGCCCGTTGCCGGCGCCGGTACGGCGGCCGGTGTGCGGGCGAAGGGGTTGTCGGTTCGCGATCCGAAAGGTGACCGGCCGGGCGTCTGATCCGTCTGAGCGGGCGTCGACGCGACCGGCGGCTCGAACGAGTCGCGCGCGGCCGGCACGATCGGCAGCACCGGCGGAATCTCGTCGTCGGGCGACCCGGCCGTGGGCAGCGGCGACATCGACGTCTGTGGCGACGGGACGTACGCGCCTTCGACGGCGTGGCTCGTCGCAAGGATGTAGATGGCGCCGTAGTCGGAGATCGTCCGGCGATCGGCCGGCTTCGGCGTGAGCACGTAGCCGGCGGCCTGGCGGAGCAGCGACTGGAGCACCGTTCGCTGCGCCGCCCGCTCGAACTGCAGCGGGACCATGATGGCCCCGCCGGGCAGCTGGGCCGCGTTGATCACTTCGCAGCCGCACTGCTGCTGCCAGGCCTGCAGGATGTCGCGGGCGCTGACGTTCTGCGCGGCGAGGCTCACGGTGCCGTCCTCATGAAACGTCAGCTCGAGCCGACGTTCCGGCAGCGCCTGCGCCGCGGCGGTCGCGGCGGTCAGGCCGACGACGAACAGGCTGGCCGCAACGAGCGTTCTCATGGTGAGCTCCCTCGTGCCGTGTCGAGCCGCCCTACAGAAGCCTCCTGACCCAGAGCGGCGAGTCCTTCTTCGGCAGATCGCACGAGCGGCAGATTTCGGGGCCGCCGCTCTCGAGGTGCTGTCGCCGGGCCGCGCGGTAGAGCGGGGAGTTCCAGACCTCGACGATTGTCGACGTGCGGAGGTCGCCCAGCACGTTGCGGCCGTCGAAGTCGGCGCAGCAGAGCGACACGCGACCATCCCAGAGCACCGTGAACGTCTGCCAGAGCCGGTAGCACGGGTACCGCACGTCGGACTGCGTGTGGAGCGTGCCGGCCCAGTTGTGCAGGTCGGTGATGTGGATCTTGTCGGCGATGCGGCTCCACTCTTCGATGAACCGCCGCTCCTCGTCCGAATTGTTCTGACGGACGAACGAGAGGATCAGCCGTGGCCGCCGCCGGCCGGCCTCCCCGCGGAGCCGGTGCAGCGTGCGGATGTTGCCGATGACCGTGTCGTAGTCCAGATGGACGCGCGTGCGCTCGAAGACTTCCTTGCCCGAGGCGTCGACGCTGATGTTGATGGCGTCGAGCCCGGCATCGATCAGCTCCCGGGCCAGGTCGGCCGTCAGCAGCGAGCCGTTGCTGATCATGCCGACTTCCTGGATGCCGCGCTCCTTCGCGTAGCGGACTTTCGCGGCGATCTGCCGGTCGAGCAGGGCCTCGCCGTAGTTGTGCAGCCGGACATGCGTGATGCCGAGCTCGGCGCACTGGTCGACGATCCGCCGGAACAGATCGAATGCCATCACGCCCTGCCGCCGGTGCATCTCGTCGCGCGGGCAGAAGACGCACTTGGCGTTGCAGAGGTTCGTGCTCTCAATCTGGACGATGTCAGGCAGGCGGGGAGCCCGGTCGCGCCCGGTCGCCAGCATGAGCCGGCGGACCGTCTTCGCGTTGCTGGCGAGCAGCTGCTCGGCTGCGCGTCGTGCGTGCCGGGTGATGGCCACCGGCTGATTATCGCCGATCCGCGACGGCGATGTCGGCCCGGACCGACGCGATGACCCGCTCGAGGATTTCGTCGAGTCCCACCGTCGGCCGGTAGCCGATGAGCGCGTGAATCTTCTCGATCGAGGGCACGCGCCGCGGCATGTCCTCGAAACCGGCCTCGTAGGCCTCGTCGTAGGGGATGCGGACGATGGGCGACCGGCTGCCGGTCTTGGCCCTGACGCGCTCGGCCAGCTCGCCGATCGAGACTTCCTCGGTGTTCCCGATGTTCAGCACCTGGCCCACGGCTGCGGGCGTCGTCATCAGCCGGCTCAGCGCATCGACGACGTCGCCCACGTAGGTGAACGATCGGGTCTGGGTGCCATCGCCGTACACGGTGATCGGCTCGCCGGCGAGCGCCTGGCGGACGAACGTGGGGATCACCATCCCGTACCGGCCGGTCTGCCGCGGACCGACCGTGTTGAACAGCCGGACGATGATCACCGGCAGCCTGCGTTCGCGGTAGTAGGCCAGGGCGAGGAACTCGTCGATGGCCTTGCTGCAGGCGTAGGCCCAGCGGTGCTTGAACGTCGGTCCGAGGACGAGGTCGGCATCCTCGCGGAACGGCACGGTGGCGCTTTTGCCGTACACCTCCGACGTCGAGAACACCACGACCAGCTTGCCCTTCTTGGCCGCCTGCGTCAGCACCACCTCCGTGCCATGCACGTTGGTGTGAATCGTCCGCGTCGGGGCCTCGACGATGAGCTTGACGCCCACCGCGGCCGCCAGGTGAAAGACCACGTCGGCCTGATCGATCAGTTCGGCCATCAGCCGCTCGTTCATCACCGTGTCGATGACGTAGCTGAACGCCGGGTTGCTGCGCAGGTGGCTGATGTTGTCGAACGAGCCGGTCGACAGATCGTCGACGATCGACACCGCGTGCCCCTGGGCGAGCAGGAGTTCGGCGAGATGGGAGCCGATGAAGCCGGCGCCGCCGGTGAGCAGTACCCTCATGCGGAAAGACCTCGGTCCGGACTGCGCGATCGTCACGATCGACCGGCGCGGCCGGCGGCCGTGGCGAGGATGGCCGAGACGGCCCGCTGCGCGGCATCGCCCGCGGCTTCCATCCCGTTGGCCGCCGCAAAGGCCCGGCCGCGCGCCGCAAGCCCGTCACGAGCCGTCCGATCATACAGGAGGCGCTGCAGCGCCGCGCCAGTCTCCTCGTCGGCGGTCGCGCCCGCCATGACACCGGCGTCGACGAAGGGGCTCAGGTTGTTCGGCAGTCCGACGACCAGCGCCGGTATCCCGAGCACGAGCGCATCGACGGCGACCGTCGAATTCATGGTGACGAGCAGATCGGCGGCGGCGAGCAGCCGGCCGAGATCCGCGTCGGCGGGCAACACCGTAATCGGGCCTGTCGCGCCCGCCCGCTCGTACGGGTCGGCCGTTTCGGCCGGATGCGGCTTGATGATCAGCCGGACGCCCGGGCGCGATCGGACCGCGTCGAACAGCGCCGGCAGGTGCGGACCGATTTCGCTGGCCTTGGCCGCCAGCACCACGAGCGCGTCGTCGGTGCCGACACCGAGCTCGCGGCGGATGGCGGGCCGCTCGTTCGCGAGCGTGGTTACGCGCGCCGCGAGCGCGTCGCGCCTGGCACTGCCGGTCACCACGAGGGCGTCGGGCGGGAAGTGTCCCATGCGCATCAGCGTGTCGGCCGCATGTCCATCGAACAACAGCGTCCGCGTGGGGTGGGGAAATCCCGGCGTCTCGCCGAGCGGCGTCATTTCGTCGGGCTCGTGCTGGTAGTTGAGCCAGTGCCGGTAGATGAACCCGTGCTGCAGGCCGACCGAGGGAATGCCAAGTCGCCGGGCCTCGAGCACGAGCGCACGTCCCCATCCGCCGGCCTCGGCATAGGTCACGATGACGTCGGGCCGCAGCGAGCGGAGCGCGGCACGTGCTTCGTCCATCGCACGCGCCGACCAGGTCCACTGCACGCGCGCCGCGTCCACCAGCTCGGGTTCGAGCACCGGCCACAGGTCGTACTCGCCGATCCGCGCCGCTTCGCGAATCGCCTCGCCCGTGGTCAGTTCGGCGGCCAGTCGATCACGGTCGGTCCAGAGGGCGAGCGATTCGGCGAGTGTCGCTCGCGGAGCGAAGGCTTCGATCGGGGCGATGGGCGGCCGCCGGCCGACGAGCGGATCCCACCAGCGCCGGGCGCGGAAGCTCCGGTGCGGGCCGAGGCCGACGAGCTGCAACCCTCCCGCCGGCAGCTCGTCCCGCAGCGCGTCGAGCACGTCGCCGATGTAGCTTTCGCGCGGGTCGTCGGGCCGTTCGCCGCGCCAGAACGCGGTGTGCACGAACGCCGCGACGCGCGCCGCCCCGGCAACGGCCCGGCGCGCCGGACGCAGCCGCGACAGCAGCGCCGACACGCCGACGAGCAGGCCCTTGTCGACCCCTCGGCGCGGTGAGCCTTCCAGCCGGACCTCGACAGGCAGCCGGCGCGCGGCAGCGAAAGCGCGCGCCGCGGCGGCTGACGCCGGATTCGTCACGGCTACTTCGAGACGCGCCGGCGCATGTGCGGCGACGGCCTGCTCCAGCAGGACGATGGTCTCGAGCGCCTGCTCGAGGCGGCGCATCTTGTGAAGGTAGATTTCTGTGAACCACCACAGCGAGTCGCCGCGGTAGGTAAAGCGTTCGCGCATCGTACGGCCGTCGTACGGGACGAGACGCAGACGCTTGATCCAGCGGTTGGCGTCGGTGCGGATGCGATCCCTGAGGGCGGGTGTCAGCAGACGGTCGACCGCAGCCGTGCCGCGGGCGCCGCCGGCACCGACGGGGACGATCGACCTGATCATGAAGCTGTCACGGTCCGCATGACCGGCCGGCGATCGGCGAGCAGCGTCAGGGCGGCATCCACCACACGGTCGGACGTAATCGCGTCCATGCAGTCGGGGACGTGGCCGCGGCAGCGGACCGGAGGCAGGCGGACCAGGCCGCACGGGCTGCAGGGAAGGTCGGCGCGAAGGATCCGCTCCTGCGTGGCGCGCGGACCGTAGCGGGCGGGATCGGACGGGCCGAACAGCGCGACGACCGGCACATCGACGGCCGCTGCCAGATGCATGGGGCCGGTATCGCCGGTGACGAGCACGTCGAGACGGCTGAGCGCTGCGGCCGTGTCGGGCAGGTCGAGCTCGCCCGCCAGCACGACGACCGGCACGCCGGTGAGCGCAGCCGCGACTTCGTCGGTCATCGTCCGGTCGCTGGCGCTGCCCGTCAGGACAATCGAGCCGCCGGTGGCCGCAGCGAGGCGGCGGGCAACTTCGGCAAACCGGTCCAGGTGCCACTGTTTCGACGGCCGGCCGCCGCTGACGTGAACGCCCACCAGTGGCCGCGCGAGTCCGGCCAGGCGCGAGTCGACGCGCGGCGATGCCGGCGGCGCCAGGCGGCGCAGCACCGTCGCGATGTCGCCCACGAGCCGGCCGTCGTCGTCGGCCGCCACGCGCACGAGACGTTGCGCGTTGTCGGCCACGTGGCGCGACGGATCGAAGGCGATGGCGCGCGTGAGCAGCGGCGCGCCGCCGCCGGTCGAGAAGCCGACACGCATGGGCGCGCCACTGAGCCAGGCGAGGAAGTTGCTGCGGATGTCGGGCTCGAAGTTGATGACCAGATCGTAGTTCCGGTCGGGCCACCGGCGCGCGGCCCGCACGATGGCGGACCACGAGGTCGGGCGTTCGCCGCGCGACAGCCACGGCACGTCCACCTCGTGGATCGTCGTGATGCCGGGCACGAGCCGCGCGAGTGACGCGTTCCAGCTGCCGACGGCGAGGTCGAGTTCGGCATGGGGCCACGCACCGCGCACCTGCGCGAGGGCGTCGAGCGTCATCAGCAGGTCGCCGATTCGCTCCAGCCGCAGCACGAGAATGCGCCGGATCGGCTGTCGCCGCTGCGGCAGCCAGCCGATGGGCGCGAGGCACAGGTCGGCGGCGCGGACGAGCAGGCGCTGGCGCCACGTGCCGAGCTGCGGAGTGGCTTTCATCTGCGGCATTGCCGGGTCAATCGGGTGGCGCCGCCGCGGTCAGGCGGACAAGGCGACGTGCGTTCAGGACGATTGCGGCGGCGAACGCCAGGCCGATCCCGAGACTCATCGCCCGCGGCGCGACATCCAGATAGAAAAGGTAGAGCCACCACAGGTCAAGGCTGAAGTCGAACCGCTCCCAGAATCCGCCCTCGTCGACGCCGACCGTGCGGGCAACATGCGGCCGGGGCCGGATACCGGCGACATACGCCATGTTAGCCGGGAGGGCTTCGGCGACGGCGTGCGTATTGAGGACGAGCGGCGATTTCGACCACGACCACTGGCGCTCGTACGTCGTGCGGGCGCCCGCCCGCTGGCTCACCTGCGAGTAGTCGATGAGCACGCCGGGCAGCTGCACGAGCACGCCGATGACCAGCACGGCCAGAAAGGCGCGGCGGCGCCGGACCCCGGGCCAGGTGTCGAGCATTGCAGCCCACCCGGCGCCGAGCAGCGGAATCACGATCAGCAGGTACCGCGATCCGTAGGAGCGCCCCCCGATCCAGTTGCCCAGCGTGGCGTAGAAGAGCGTCATCGTCAGGGTCACGGCGGTCAGCAGGAAGGCAGCGCGGCGATCGCGCCGGAACAGCACAGTCAGGCCTGCGGCGCCAGCGAGGGCAAATGGCGAGTAGAGAAAAATCGATGCGCCCGGGCTGAACAGCAGGCCCGCCAGGCCGGCCGTCATCGAGCTGCCGAAGCCGGGGACCGGGTCGCGCAGGAAGCCGGAGTCGATCGGGTTGCCGAACCGGACGTAGTTGTAGGTGAGCCAGACGACCAGGCCCGCACCGAGGCCCGCCGACATTCGCAGGACGCGACGGACACGGTCGCCGATCGTTCCGTCGGACGCCATCAGGATCCACGCACCGATCGGTGCGCCGGCGAGTGCCAGCTCGTGGCGCGTCAGGAGTCCCAGGCCGAGCCAGCCGCCGGCGGCGTACAGCCCCCGGTTCGACGATTCCCTGACGCCGCGCAGCGCGGCGATCAGTGCGCCGGTGAGCATGACGGCAGCCAGCGGCTGGTTGAACCCGAACAGCGCATAGGGCCAGAGCACACTGCCGAACGCGCAGGTCACGGCCGCCATGACCGCGGCGCGTGTCGAGGCCACCATCAGGGCGAGCCGGAAGACCTGTGTCGTGAGGAATGCGACGACGAGCGTCTGCGACAGGGCGACGGCCGCCTTGGGCAGCGTGTCGGGCCGACCCAGCTGCAGGCCCCAGTCCACGATCGTGCGTCCGATCAGGAAGAAGGGGATGTTGAAGAGCGACGGAATCAGACCGAACGGCGAGTAGTAGCGATCGTCGATGCCCCGGTGCGCATCCATGCCGAGCAGGTTTCCCGGCAGGGCGAACGTGCCTTCCTCGACGATGCTCCGCGTGAGCTCGAACGTGACGACGGCGTCGGTTGTCGTGAGGGTGCCGTCGGCGGTGGCGAGGTACACCAGCAGCGCCAGGTGGAAGAGGCCATGCGCGATCCGGCGCTGTGCAGGCGTCATTCGAAGAGCCATCGGAGCAGGCGGAACGGCACGACGAACCGGTCGAGCCAGAGCGCGAGACCCGCCGGGTACGGCGCGATGTCGCGGAGCCCCTTCATGAACAGCTGATACTGGAGCAGGAGCAGGCCGTTCAGCACGATGAACGTGCCGACGGTCCCGCCACGCACGAGCCAGAGGCGCGTCCACGCTGCCGCCCGGGCGACCCACACCGACAGTCCCAGGGCGAAGAGCGGAAAGAGCGAGAGGAACCTCCGCGCCCCGTACGCCTCGCCGGCCCACCAGTCCGCGACGGCGGCATTGACGTACCAGCTCACGAGCAGGACGACGGCAAGCGGCAGGCGCCAGGCCGGCTCACGGCGGGCGGCCGCGAACAGGCCCGCGCAGGAAAGCAGCAGCACCGGCGCCCAGGAGAACAGCCCGTGGTTGTCCGAGAAGAGCACCGCGATCGGGTGCGGGCTCGTCCACTGCATGAACGACGGGCCCTGCGGGATGGCGAGCGGCTGTCCGTAGATGACGTGCCAGACGGCCATCTGCGGGGAGAACACGACGAGGAACGCTGCGCCGGCCGCTGCGAGGGCGGCCACACGCGTCCGGATCGGCGCCCTCCAGCCGAGGACTTCGATGGCCGGTACGAGCGCGAAGATCGCGTCCTGCCAGCGCATGAGCGCGCACAGTCCGGCCAGTCCGCCCAGCAGGATCGCCGTGCGCACTGACTGTGTGTGGCGCGTCGACAGCCAGGTGCTGAAGAACACGGCGCCGGTGAGCATCGAGGGCGCGTGCGAATACGAGGGTGAGACCAGTGAGTAGTAGATCGCGTGCGATCCGAGCCAGGCCCCGAGCACGCCGACGAGCGCCGACCAGTCGTCGACCAGGCGCCGGGTCATGCGCCAGGTGATCAGCGCGGCGGCCGTTGCGGCGAGCACGCCCGTGATGCCGGGGACGAGCTGCAGGGGCCAGTCGAAGCCGTCGGGGCGCGACGCGAGTCCGAGCCGGCTCGCCGCCAGCTGCACGCCGGAAAACAGCAGGAAGAGCGGCGCCCACAGCAGCGCCGGTCCCACCGGCATGTAGTTGCGGACGTATCCGGTCGGCGTCAGATCCGTGAAGATCCACTCGAGCTCCGGAAGTGGCCCGTCGACGCCGTAGAGGCGCGCATACTCGTTCGTGAAGTGCACGTCGCGGTCGTAGACGAGCGATCGCAGCTGAACGAAATAGTGCGTGGCGTCGCCGAAAACGACGCGCCCGTCGGGCTTCGGGAAGAGGACCATCGCGCCGAGGTAGGTGACGAGCAGCAGGAGGCCGACGCCGGCAATGATCCGCGGCGGCGTGGTCACTGCAGCGTTACCCTCGTCACCATGACGCCGAGGTCGCGCGTGTCGGGCGCCCCGAAAGCCTCGGCCGGGTTCCATGTGCTCACGCGCAGCCGTACGCGGACCGGCTCACCGGAGTCCGCCAGCGATTCGACGAGCGCTGCAGGCAGCTCGAGCTCGTGCGGTGCCGTGGCATCGTCGACACGCACCGTGCCGAGCACGTGATCATCGAGCGCCACTTCGACGTCGGCCGGCGGCGCCGATGCGGGACGTCCGCCCCTGTTCATCCAGATCGTCAGCGTCCGGGCGTCCTCGGGCACGTAGGGCAGGACAAGGAAGGACTGGGCCGTCGACCAGCGGTAGCGTGTGCCGTCGGCGTGCGTCTCGCGGGCATGGAACCGCACCACGTGCAGGTCGTCGGCGTCGCCGCCGATCTGCAGATCGAACGGTCCCGTCCGGGACTCGATTCCTGCCTCGAGCGCATAGAGGCCGAATTCGAACTCCTTCATGTGCACGCCGTCCGGATAGGCGTTCAACGGCGAGTCGTACTCGGGCACCTGGAACCGGTGGCCGCCGAGCGGGACGGCACGCGTCGTTTTCGTGAGCAGGTCGGTGCCCCCGCCGCCGAGGAACAGCACCCGATCGTATCGCTCGCGGGCCCACCGGACGAAGGCACCGAAGCGCTGCCGGTCGGGCGCGGCCGACTCGAGCACCAGCAGCTGTCGCGCGTAGATGTAGGCGAGCGGCGTGGCGAAGACATGCAGGTCGGTGCCTGCGTTGCGTCCTTCCACCAGCAGCAGGTCGTTGTCGCCGATGCGCGCCGCCAGCCGCTCGAGCTCCGGAATGACACCGGCGTACTCGACGTGCCGCGCGACGGGCGCCGTCGCCTGCCAGTAGGCATAACCGACGGGCGCGAGCGCGGCAGCCATCAGGACCACGCTGGCGACCTGCAGCACCGGCGAGGATGCGTTCGACCAGGAGGCTCCACGAAGCCGGGCGAGACGCTCGGGCGCGAGCAGCGTGCGGACGGCGCCCGCCATCAGCAGGAGCGCCGCCGGCAGCGCGACGCCGAGGAACCGTCGGGCGGTCCAGAAGTGCTCGGGGACGATGCGCGTCTTGTAGAAGAAGAAGGTCGTGAAGGCCGGGAACGTCAGATAGAACGTCGGATCGCGCCAGAGATCGCGCCAGACGAAGTACACCGCGCCGGCGGTCGCGAGCAGCAGTCCGACCGGCGTGACGTACCAGCCGAAGGTCCGGAAGGCCATCGCGTCACCCAGCGCCGTGCGGCCGCCGACCTCCCGGAAGAAGTAGGCGTAGACCGCGAGGAGCGCCAGCGAGCCGGCAGTCGCGATTGGCAGCCACCGCCTGACGGGTCCGGCCATGGCCTCGATGCGCACCAGGCGATGCGCGAGAACGGCGGCAACGGCCAGTCCCCCCACGAGCCACCAGCCGCCCATGTTCCGGATGAACCCGAGCGGCAGCGCCGTGTAAGCCTGCATCGTTCCGGCGAGGTAGGCGAGCGCGAGCCCCGCGGTGGCGGCGAGCACGATACCGAAGGCGCGGCCGAGCCGCTGGCCCGACACCGGCGCGAGCACTCCCGCACCGATGAAGGCGGCAATGGCGATCAGCGTCTCGTAGCGGACGAAGAGCGAGAGGCCGAGCAGCAGCGCGGCGACGACGGCAAAGTACGACGTGCGGACCTCGCGCGCGCGGTTTGCGGCAAGCAGCGCGCCGAACAGCAGCGTCTGCATCGGCAGTTCGCTGTTCGGGTAGCGCGCGAACCAGACGAACGCGACGTTGATCGCCAGCAGCAGCGCTGCCGCCGCGGCAGCGGCCACGCCGAAAAGCCGGGCCCCCGCAAAGAACACGGCGAGCACGCCGAGCATCGCCCAGACGCCGATCGCCTGCCGTGCGCCGGAGAGCCCGTTGAGTCCGTAGCCGATGGCAATTGAGGCCGGATAGAAGTGCGGGAACTGTCCGACGACCGTGCCGGCGTCCGGATCCTGCACAAAGAAGCCCATGAAGCGCAGGCTGTAGTACGTGTCCTGCCCGTGATCGGGCATGAACAGGTCGCGAAAGGCCTCCGGCACTTCGGCGACGATCGGGTCGCGGATGACCGTCTGGCCGCGTTGAGCGATCTGAATCCCTTCGTTGATGTACGCGCCGGGATCCTTGCCGCCGATGATGTACTCGGACGGCGGGAAGTAGAGCCACACGCCGAGCGCGACGATGGCCGCCGGCACGACGGCGCGCCACTCAGGCCCGCGGACGGGGCGCGGCAGGCGCAGACGCTGACGGCCTGCGACCACGGCGATGATCCCGAGCAGGGCGTTGATCGTCAGCAGCCGATCGAACGAGTAGCGATCGAAGCTCGCGAGCAGCAGGACGAGCGACGTCGACCAGACGAGGCTCAGCAGCACCGACCAGAACAGGCGCTCGTCGAACGGCAGCGACGCGCGGTACGCGCGGCTGCGTCCGGGCAGCCGCAGCAGCAGCGCGCCCGGCAGCCAGGCGACGAGCAGGATCTGGATCGCGAGCAACAGCATCAGGATGCGGGGGCCTGCGCCGGGGCGGTGAAGCTGCGAACCGCCGAGGCGACCAGGTCCGCATCAGTATCGGTCAGGTCGGGGTGAAGCGGCAGCGACAGCACCTCGCTGCACACGCGATCGGCCACCGGGCAGCTCTCCGGCCGCGCGATGCCGGCGAGTGCCGGCTGGCGCGGAATCGGCACCGGATAATGCACCAGCGTGCCGATGCCCGCCTGCTGCAGGTGAGCCGTGAGCGCCTCGCGCTGACGGCTCAGGATCGGAAACAGGTGGTAGACGTGCCCCGCGTCGCACTCGGAAGGCACGATGACCGGCGCCCCAGCGAGCGCCCGGCGGTATCGGGCCGCCAGTGCGCGGCGCCGCGCGTTCCGCCCGGCCAGAAACGGCAGGCGTGCACGGAGCACCGCCGCCTGGATCTCGTCGAGCCGGCTGTTCCAGCCGGGCTCGACGTGATGGTAGCGATCGCTCTGTCCGCCGTTCCGCAGCCGTCGCAGCTTCGCGGCCAGCGACGCGTCGTCGGTCGTGACGGCGCCTGCATCGCCAAGCGCGCCGAGGTTCTTCGTCGGATAGAAGCTGTAGGCCGCCGCGATGCCGAAGCTGCCGACGGGACGTCCCCCGCAGGTGGCCAGGTGCGCCTGGCAGCAGTCTTCGACCATGGCCAGGCCGTGCCGATCGGCGAGGGCCTGCAGGCGCGGCATGTCGGCGGGCTGGCCGTACAGGTGCACCGGCACGATTGCGGCGGTGCGTGGCGTGACGGCGGCCTCGACGGCCGCGGGATCGATCGTGAGCCGGATCGGGTCAATATCGGCGAAGACCGGCGTTGCCCCGGTATGGAGAATCGCGAGGGCAGTGTAGGCGGCCGAGAGCGGCGTCGTGATGACTTCGTCGCCCGGGCCGATGCCGAGCGCGCGCAGCGCGAGGGCGATCGCGTCGGTCCCGGAGCCGACGCCGACGGCGAAGGCCGAGCCGGTGGCCGTGGCGAACTCGACTTCGAACGCTTCGAGCTCGGGGCCGAGGATGAACCAGCCGCTGCGGATGACGCGATCGATCTCAGCGCGGATCGCCGGTTCGTCGCCGCGCGGCTCGAGCGTCATGAACGGCACGCGCACGGTCATGTCAGCAGCGCGGGTCGTGCAGAGCCGGGGCGGCCGCCATCGACCGGTGCCGACGGAGCACGACGAGCTCGACCCAGAGCCTGGCCACGTCGACGGCCGTTCTCACGAGGCGCGGCACGTTGAAGAACTGCGATCGGCCGAACGCCCGGTGATAGTGGTGGACGGGAACCTCGGCGATCCGGAATCCGGCGTCCTGCACCTTCTTCATCAGCTCCAGGCAGATGACGCCGCTGTCGTGCTCGAGCCGGATGCGATCGAAGATCGACCGCCGCATCAGCCGGAAGTCGCAGTCGACGTCGCGGACGCGCAGGCCGAACAGGACCTTCACCGTGTGGTGGTAGATGCGCCCGATCACGATGCGGTGCCACGGGTCGGATCGGCTGATCTTGTACCCGTTCACCAGATCGACGTCGTCGCCGAGCCGCGCCCAGAGCCGTGCGACCTCGCTCGGGTCGTATTGCCCGTCGCCGTCGGTGTAGAAGACGAGCTCCCTGGATGCATGCGCGAAGCCGCTGCGCAGCGCGCCGCCGTAGCCGCGGTTCTTCGCGTGGTGAATCGCCCGCACCTCCGGGTACGTGCGCGCCAGCTCGTCGACGATCTCGGCCGTGTTGTCGGCGCTGCCGTCGTTGACCACGAGGATCTCGAAGTCCGGCGTCAGCTGCAGGGCCGCCTGCCGCGCGGCAATCACCAGGCTGGCGATCGTTCCGCTGTCGTTGTAGGCAGGGAAGAAGATGGTGAGGCCGGGTGGCGGCTTCGGGGTGGCTGCAGCTGTCATGGCGCGGACCGAAGAACCTACCATCCTGCCCGGGCTACGACAAGGGCAGATCGGCCGTCGCTACGTCGTATGCGGCTTCGATCCGTTCGGCGACGCGGGCCCAGCCGAAATTGCGCTCCACGTGCGCGCGCGCGGCCGTCCCGAGGCGGCGCGCCATGTCCGGATCACCCGCCAGGCGCTCGATGGCGTCGGCGAGTGCACGCGCGTCCTTTTCCGGGACGAGCAGGCCCGTCGTGCCGTCATCGATGGCCTGCGGCAGGCCGCCGACGCGTGAGGCCACGACCGGCGTGCCCGAAGCGAGCGCCTCGAGGGCGAAGTTCGGCAGTCCGTCGACGTTGCCGAACTCGTCATGCACCGAGGGCACGGCGACCACGTCGGCCGCCGCGCAGAGCTCGGCCACGGCGTCCTGTGACCGGTTGCCGAGGAGCATCACGCCCGGCAGGTCGCCGGCAAGGCGCGTCAGCTCGTTGCGCAGGTCGCCGTCACCGGCGATCGCCACGACGAGATCGGGTCGGCGCGTCTGCAGGAGGCGCGCGGCCTCGATCAGGACGTCGAAACCCTTCTTGCGCACGAGGCGCCCGGCCGAGACCACGAGCGGACGGGTGCCGATTCCGAGCTCGGCCCGGACACGCTCGCGCGCGTCGGCCGACGGTGCGAACCGTTCGGTGTCGACGCCGTACGGCACCGTCTCGGTTCGCGCCGCGCTGGCGCCGAGCGCGATGGCGCGCGTGCGGAGATCGTCGCTGCAGGCGGTCACATAGCGCGCGCGCCTGAAGACGCGCCGGGCGACCCTGCCGACGAGCCCGTGGCGCTCGGCGACGTACACGTCGGAACCATGCAGGCTGAGAACGAGCGGCCGACGACCTGCCGCCAGCGCGGCAATCACGCCGCCCGGTACGACCCAGTGTCCGTGCATGACGGTGGCGCGCTTCTTCTGCGCCACACGCAGTGCCTTGAACCAGCCCGCCGCGAGCGCCGCCGGCGTGGCGCACCAGGCGGCAAGCTTCAGGTCGGTGTCGGCCCGCAGGCCCTGTGCGTAGCCGAAGACGTTGAGCGACGCGACGGGCGCGTACTTGAAGAAGTGGAAGTGGACGCCCCGCTCGACGCGTCCCCGGCGGATGGCCGGGTGCCACGGGGCCACGAGGTGCACTTCGTGGCCGCGGGCGGCGACCGACGTGGCAATCGGCTCCATGAAGCTCCCGACGCCGTCGCCCGGAAACCGGGGATACGACGTCGCGACCATCACGACGACGTGCCGGCTCACGAGGGGCTCCGCCGCAGGCGCCCGCCGCGCAGGACGAGGCGCCAGGGCGTCCAGAGCGATTCGGCGAGGACCTTCTGCGAGACCTTCGAGTAGCCCTCCTGCCGCTCGACGAACACGATGGGGACCTCGCCGATGCGGCAGCCGTGACGCGCCGCCTCGTACAGCATTTCGGTCAGGAAGGCGTAGCCGTTGGCGCGGGCGCGCTGCAGCGGCAGCTTCGCCAGCGCGTCGCGCCGCCAGACGCGGAAGCCACTGGTACAGTCGCGCGGCGCCAGTCCCGTCACGAACCGGATATAGCGGTTCGCGAAGGCGCTCAGCATGATGCGGTGCAGCGGCCAGTTGATGACGCTGACGCCCTGCAGGTACCGCGATCCAATCACCAGGTCGTAGTGCTCGAGTGCTTCGACGAGCGACGGAATGTAGGAGGGATCGTGCGACAGGTCCGCGTCCATCTGTCCGATGGCGTCGGCATCGGATGCGAGTGCCCGACGCAGGCCGTCAACGTAGGCAAGGCCGAGACCCCGCGGCCCCCGGCGGTGGAAGACCTCGATCCGCCCGGGCCACCTCGCGGCCAGTTCCTCGGCCAGCTCTCCTGTCCCGTCCGGCGACTCGTCGTCGACCACGAGGAGCCGCGTGTACGGGTGCTGCATGACACCTTCGGCGACGCGGGTGAGGTTGAGCCGTTCGTTGTAGGTCGGAAGAACGATGAGCAGGGTCATGCACGCGGCGGCTGGCGGAAGGTGGCCAGGCCGGCCCCCGCAAGGATAACAAGGGCCGGATCGATGATGGGAATCCGGAACCGCTCCTGTGGGAAGAACACGAGGGCGACGAGCACCGACGACCCGACGAGGAGCCAGAGTCCCTGCAGCCGTCCCAGATCGCGCCGGCACCGGACGATGCCGAGACCACCCAGGGCGAGCACCGTGAGGTACGAGAGCACCGACGCGGCCAGGTAGCGCGGCGAGTGGAGCGTGTACGACGGGCCGGCCGGCACGATCAGGTAGAAGGCCTTGCGGAGCTCGAGCACGATCCAGTCGACGGGATGCTCGACAATCCAGCGGAGCGCCTCGCGGTAGTACACCGGTTCGAGCTCCTCTTCGCCAAGGTCCGGATAGGCGGCGCGGAGCCGCTGGTTATCCAGCTTGATGGCCGGATTGGCCGCCATGTCGCCGTCGCCCGTCGCCAGCGGGTGGTTGCCCGTCCAGAACGTGACGCCGCCCTCGGTCGCCACGAACACGAGCCGGTCGTAGTGGAAATAGTTGCGAATGGTCCACGGACCGACGACGGCGGCGCATGCCGCGAGCAGGACGACGAGCACCGGCCAGCGGCGGCGCCACAGCAGGAACAGCGCCGCCAGCGGCACGAACAGCACAAGGGCCGGCCGGACGAGAATGCCGGCGCCGAGCAGGGCACCGCAGAGAGCCGCGCGGCCGGCCGCGTGCGGGGCATCGAGCGCGCGATCGAACAGCAGGGCGACGGCCAGCCCCATCGGCCAGAAGAGCGCTTCGCTGAAGGCGTACCCGGCAATCCAGACGAGCGGCGGATAGACGGCTGTGCCGAAGGCCGCGAACACGGCCGCGCGGCGACCGCCGAGCCGACCTGCCAGCAGTCCGGCCAGCACGACGCCCAGCGCGCCGGTCAGCGCCTGCGCCGCCTGCACGGCGGCCGGCACCGACGAGACAGGCGCCGCCCCGCCGCCGACGAGCGCGAGAAACGCCGGATAGCCCGGCGCGCGGCCGAACGGCTCGGCCCCGGTCGCTGTCAGCGTTTCGTCGTAGACGAAGCCGTCGCCGCGCGCAAGGCTGCGCGCAAGCGACAGGTACTCGTGCTCGTCGCGCGTCAGCGGCTGATCGACCCAGTAGCCGAAGGCGAAGAGCAGCCGGGTGGCGCAGCCGACGACCGCCGCGATCGCGAGCAGCCGCCACGGAGCGACGGCGCGCGTCCGATCGCTAGCGGCGTCCATCGATGCGCTGCGCCGACACCTGCTCCGACACCAGGCCGACGAGCACGATGACAACGGCGAGAAGGATCAGCAGCACGGACGAGTCGGTCACGTCGTGCCGGGTCGCGATCGTCCACGCGGCATAGAGCGCACCGGCCGCGAAGAACACGCCGGCAACGGGCAGGAAGACGCGCAGCGGGCTGAAGATCGTCATCACGCGGAGCATGATGAGCAGGAACTTCGGCCCGTCGGTCGACAGTCTGATCTTCGACGGCGTGCCGACGCGCTGCTTCGCCTTGATCGGTTCGAAGGCGACGTTGTAACCGGCGCGCAGGAAGCAGAGCGTCGTGGTCGTCGGCGTCGAGAAGCCGTTGGGCAGCAGCGGCAGGAACTCGCGCAGGCAGTCGAGCCGCGCGGCGCGGAAGCCCGACGTCAGGTCGGGAATCGGATGCTCGGTCAGGTACGACGCCAGCCGGTTGAGCACCTCGTTGCCGAGCCGGCGGATCGTGTTCGCCTGCGTCTCGCTCGAACGCGCACCGACCACCAGGTCGTACTCGCCCAGCTTTTCCACGAGCCTGACGGCGTCGGCCGGCTGGTGCTGGCCGTCGGCGTCGATGATGAGCAGATGTTCGCCCGTCGCCGCGCGGATGCCGGTCTTGACGGCCGCGCCGTTGCCCTTGTTGTAGGGATGGCGGATCACCCGCGCGCCGGCCTCGCCGGCCACGGCAGCCGTCCCGTCGGTCGATCCGTCGTCGACGACGATGATCTCGTGCCAGTCGGCGACGCTGCGCAGACCGCGGACGACGTCGCCGATGGCGGCGGCTTCGTTCATCGCGGGAATGACGACCGAGACGGTCGCGGGCGTGGCCATAGTTTCAAGGGGCGCTCAGGAAGCGCCGTCGCCCGATCGACTGTCGCGGCGCGGCCCCTCGAGCTCCATGCGCCGGACACGGTACACCAGATCCTCGAGCAGCTTCCGGTTTCCCGAGATGACGTCGGCAAGCAGGCCGATGAGGACCACCTGGAAGCCCACGATCATCAGGACCGCCGACAGGATCAGCGACTGGATCATGCCGGGGACGTAGGCCGTCGTCAGGTAGTAGTAGAGGAAGCGGAGCGAGATGGCGACGCCGCACAGGAAGACGAACCCGCCGATGTAGGTGAAGACCTTCAGCGGCTCGTACATCGCGTAGATACGGACGATGGTCGCGCCCGACTGCTTCAGGTACGACCAGATGCTGTCGAACAGGCGCGACGGCCGCGTGCGCGGGTTGGTCGCCACTTCGACGTGCGCGATCGCCATGCGCCGCTTGCCGGCCTGGATGATCGATTCGAGGGTATACGAGAACTCCGAGACGATTGTCATCTTGAGCGCCGCTTCGCGCGTGTAGGCGCGGAAGCCGCTCGTCGTGTCGGGCACCTTCGTGTTCGACACCTGCCTGACGACCCAGCTGCCGATCCGCTGCAGGATCTTCTTGGGGAACGACATGTGCTGGATGGTCCGGATATTCCGGTCGCCGATGACGATCTCGGCCTCGCCGTCGAGCAGCGGCCTCACCAGCGCGGCAATGTCGCGGCCGGCGTACTGGTTGTCGGCATCCGTGTTGACGATGATGTCGGCGCCGGCGCGCAGGCTCGCGTCGATGCCCGCCATGAAGGCGGCGGCGAGACCCTTGTGGCGCCGCAGCCGCACGACGTGGTGCACGCCGTGCGCGCGCGCCACGTCGGCCGTGCCATCGGTCGAGCCGTCGTCGATGACGAGGATTTCGATCGTGTCGATGCCGGGGATCTCGCGCGGCAGGTCGGCCAGCGTGCGCGGCAGCGTGTCCGCCTCGTTGAGGCACGGAATCTGGATGATGAGCTTCATGTACGTCGAGCGCGCCGCGCCTACAGGCCCTCCACGAGCCGTTCGATGGCCGCCGACCAGGTGATGCGGCGCGCCAGTTCATAGCCGGCCTCGCCCAGCCGCGCCGCCCGCGTCCGGTCGCCGTGCAGATCGGCAAGCGCCGCGCCGAGCGCCTCGGGCTGCGGTTCGGTAACCCGCCCGTTCACGCCGTCGATGACGAAGCGCGTCGGCTCACCGGCGTCAGTCGTGGTGACGACCGGCTTGCGCGCGAGGAACGCCTCGAGCGTGACATAGCCCAGATCTTCGTCGAACGGCGGGAAGATCACCGCCAGCGCCTCCGCATACAGTTCGAGCAGCGTCTCGTCGTCGACTTCGCCGAGGAACTGCACGCGCCGGCTGAGCCCGAGATCGGCGGCCAGCCGCTCGAACGCCTCACGCTGCGTGCCGGTGCCCGCGATGATCAGCCGCAGATCCGGCGGTCCGGCAGCCAGCGCTCGAATCGAAAGGTCGACGCGCTTGACCGACTCGAGCCGCCCGACCGACAGCACATAGTCGCCGGCCGGCCCCGACCGCAGCCGCGACGCCAGCCGCGGAGGATGATACAGCGCCTCGGACGACAGACCGTTGTAGCGCGCCAGCCGCGCGCTGACCGTGTGCGCAATCGTGAACAGTGCGCGCGACTCGGCCAGCATCTCCGTGTCGAGCGCGATGATCCGGTCGCGGACCGCCACGTCGAGGCTGCGATGCTCGAATTCGCTGAAGGCCGTGTCGACCAGCTCGTACGCCGCCCGGTACTGGTGGACGAGCCAGGTGACCTTGTCGGGGTGGCGTACGAAGTAAGTCGGAAACTTCGTGGCGATGACCCGGTCGATCCGGCGTCCTGAGCTCTCACTCAGGTCGAGCAGCCGCCACGCGGCAGCGTGCGCGAACAGCTCCTCGAGCGGGTACCACTTGAACGGGACGCTCACCAGGTCGGCGTCGTAGCCGTGAAGCCGCAGCTGGGCCACCAGCTCCCGCACGAGCGACTCGGCCCCGCCCCGGATGAACGGGACCTGGGCCTCACAAACAAGGATGCGTCTGCTCATCGGGCGGACCGCCCGGCGCGGCGATGGTCCGGGGACGGGCTGGGGTTGGGACCGTAACGGACTGCGGGCATCTGGTGGGCCAATCCTACCATGCGTCAAAATCCCGACGCTCGAGCGAATATACGGCGAAGTCCTCTGGATTCAGAAACTTGTAGTTGACTCCGTGCGGCCGTACTTCTACCATGCGCCGTGGGCTGCAGTGGAGCGTAGCGGTCCAAAGTGGAGCAGGATGCGTGCTGCGAGGCAGCTACACCGCCCGAATCGATGACAAGGGCCGACTCAAGCTCCCGGCGCAATTCAAGGCGCTGATCGAGCAGGAATACGGTTCGGCCCTTTTCGTCACGAGTGTAGATGGCCTCTACGTCCTGATCTACCCGAGATCGGTCTGGGAAGCGCACGAACGGGCGATTGTCGGCGACGACGCGCTGCTCGCGCTTGATCCGTCGCGGCAGAACTATCTGACCCGGGTGAACTTCTTCGGCCAGGAAAGCGAGTTCGACGCCCAGGGACGGGTGGTCATCCAGCCGCGGCTGCGTGAATCGGCGGCCATGGCGGGCGAGGTGAGCGTCCTCGGGCGCTACAACTTCCTTGAAGTGTGGAACCTGGAACGGCTGAAGGCGAAGCTCGAGGCGGAGCCCTTCACCAATGAGCACGCCCGGCTCATCACCTCTCGTGCCTGAGGGGGGACACGAGCCGGTCCTGGTCGAAGAGGTCGTGGCTGCCCTGGCCGTACGCCCCGGGGGTGTCTACGTCGACTGCACCCTGGGCGCCGGCGGGCACGCGAGGCGTCTGGTCGAGGCCGGCGCGGCCCGGGTGATCGGGATCGATCGCGATCCCGTCGCGCTCGAGACAGCGCGCGAGGGACTGGGGGCGCTGGCCGACCGGGTCGAGGTGGTGCACGGCGATTACCGGCAGCTGCCGGCGCTGCTCGATGCGATGGGAGTCGAGCGGGTCGACGGCATCCTGGCAGACCTGGGGGTGTCCTCGATGCAGCTCGACGATCCGGGTCGCGGGTTCAGCTTCCGGCAGTCCGGGCCGCTCGACATGCGGATGGATCGCTCGTCGGGGCTGCCGCTCGACGCGCTGCTGGCGGCGGTCGACGAAGCGACGCTGGCCGACGTCATCTGGCGCTACGGCGAGGAGCGGCATGCTCGGCGCGTGGCGCGGGCGATTCTCGCGGCCCGCGATCGCGGTGAGCTGAGCGACACGGCTGCGCTGGCCGCCGTCGTCCGACGCGCGGCGGGCGGGCGAGGCTGGCAGCGGATCGATCCGGCGACGCGGACGTTCCAGGCGCTGCGGATCTGGGTCAACGACGAGCTCGAGGGGCTCGACGGGTTTCTGGAAGCGGCTGCGCGGCGACTGGCGCCGGGCGGCCGACTGGCGATCATCGCGTTCCATTCGCTCGAGGATCGGGTGGTCAAGCACACGTTCCGTCGGCTGGCCGCCGACGGGCCCGGGACGTGGCAGCTGGTCACCCGCCGGCCGATCAGGCCGGGCGAAGAGGAGACGTCGCGGAATCCGCGTGCGCGCAGCGCGCGGCTCCGGGTGCTGGAGAGGACGGCATGAGCATCGAACTCGAATACGCGGTCAAGAAGGACATCCCGAACCGGGCCGTCGTACGCGAAGCCGATGCGCGCCAGCGCGCCGAGCTGCGGTCGATGCTGCTGCTGGCTGCGGTGGTTGTCGGCATGCTGCTCTTCTCGGCCTGGCAGCACCACGCGATGTTCGACGCGCGGGTGCGGGTCGAGCGGCTCCGCGCCGCCTATCAGGAAGAGCTGGCCGCAAACCGGCAGCTGCGGCTGAATCTGGCGACGTTCCGCGCGCCCGGCGAGCTGGCGCGTCGCGCCGACTCGATCGGGCTGCGACCGGCGCGGCTCGACGAAACGCTGGTCATCGAACGACTGCATCAACCGCGAACCGCAGAGTCGGTGGTTGCGCTGGCGCGCTGAGGAGGGGCCGTGGCGAAGGATCGCAAGGCAACGACCGGCGGGCGCACGCCGTGGCTGCCGGGCCTTCGGTGGGGGCGGTCGAACGGCACCTCCGATCATGACGGTCCCGAGCTGCGGCGTGACGCCTGGCGGCGGCTCGTGCGGCGCCGGGCCGTCTTCGTGCTTGTCCTCGCGACCGCGTGGGTGTGCGCCGTCGAGGCGCGTCTCGTGTACCTGCAGGTCGTCCGGCACGACCATTACCTGACGCTGGCGGCCCAGCAGCAGGAATCGGTGGCCAAAGTCAGCGCACCGCGCGGCGACATCGTCGACCGCAACGGCCGGCTGCTCGCGTACACGGTCGACGCGAAGGCGATCTTCGTCGATCCCGGACGCGTCACCGACGTTTCGGCGACCATCGACTCGCTGTGCCGCGCCCTCGGCGACTGCTCGGCGACCGAGCGGACCGAGCTGCGGAACCGCATCGAGGCCGGCGGGCGTTTCGCCTACGTCAGGCGGTCGTGGCAGGTCTCGCCCGAGCAGGTCCAGCGGGTGGCGGCGCTCCGCCTGCCCGGCGTCGGTCTGCAGGAAGACACCGGCCGCTACTATCCGCTCGGGTCGCTGGCCGCTCACGTCGTCGGCTACGTCAACCAGGACAACCTCGGCCAGGCGGGCCTCGAGTACGCCTACGACGAGAAGATTCGCGGGCAGGCCGGGCTCGTCCACGTCCAGTACGACGCGCGCCGCCGCAGCTACCAGACGACGGTCAACCGCGAGCCGGTGCCGGGAGGGACGCTCGAGCTCACGCTCGACGCGCGCATCCAGCACATCGCCGAGCAGGAACTGGCGAAGGGAGTCACCGAGACGAAGGCACGGGCGGGCACGGCCATCGTCATGGATCCGCACACGGGCGAGATCCTGGCCCTGGCAAGTTACCCGACGTTCAACCCGAACCGCATCGGCGCCTCGGGGGTCGACGAGCGCCGCAACCGAGCCATCCAGGACGTCTACGAGCCCGGCTCGACCTTCAAGATCATCACGGCCGCCGCTGCGCTCGAGGAAGGCATCGTCAAGCCGTACGAGCTGATCGATACCAATCCGGGCTGGATCAAGTTTCCCGGACGGAAGGCCATCACGGAGAACAACGGCCACAACTACGGCGTGCTCACCTTTGCCGAGTCGCTGGTCAAGTCGAGCAACGTTGCCGCCATCAAGGTCGGCCTGCGCATGGGCGTGCCGCTCATGTCGCGCTACGTGCACCGCTTCGGCTTCGCTCAGCGGATTGCGCCGGACTTCCCCGGGCAGAGCCGCGGTATCTGGAATTCGAACCTGAACGACAGCGGCCTTGCCTCGGTGTCGATGGGCTACCAGATCGCGGTCACGCCCATGCAGATGGTGACGGCGGTGAGCGCGGTCGCCAACGGCGGCCTGCTCATGGAGCCGCGCGTGGTGCGCGCGCTCGAGCGCGACGGCGTCCGCGAGGTCGTGGCGCCGAAGGTGATCCGTCGGGTCATCGAGCCCGACACGGCGGCAACGCTCAGGACGATTCTCCGGGAGGTTGTCGAAAAGGGCACGGCCCGGTCGGCACGGATCGACGGCTATCCGGCCGCGGGCAAGACGGGCACGGCGCGCAAGGTCGCGCCGACCGGCGGCTATTCGTACACGGACTACTTCGCCTCGTTCGTCGGTTTCGTTCCGGCCGACGAGCCCGAGCTGACGATTCTCGTGGTGGTCGACTCACCGCGCACGAGTATCTACGGCGGCACCGTGGCGGCGCCGATTTTCCGGCGCATTGCCGAGGCATCGCTGCAGTACCTGGGCGTGCCGCCGCGCGAAGGCGACGCGACGCGCCTGACGGTGCGGGCCGGTGACGGTACGCCCTCGAGCGCGCGCCGCGTCAGCGCCGACGACCGGATGCCCGTCACGGTGCCCGTTGGCGGCATTGCGACGATGCCCGACCTGCGCGGCCTCAGCGCACGCGAGGCGCTGCGGGTGCTGGCTGCTGCCGGCATGTCGGCACAGGTCTCGGGCACGGGCTTCGTGTCGGCCCACTATCCCGAGGCCGGCGAGCCGATCGAGCCGGGGGCCACCGGGCTGCTCGTCCTGCGGCGCGATCCGGCGCTGCGTGAGGAGGCTCTGCCGTGACGCTGGGCGAGCTGGTGGCGGCGGTCGGTTCGCTCGCACCCGACGCGCTCGCGCGCGTCGAGGCCGCCGGCCGCGCCAGCGAGCCGGTGACCGGCATCGTCCACGATTCGCGCGCCGTCGCGAAGGGCGCGGTGTTCGTGGCCATTCCCGGCCAGCAGGTCGACGGCGCGACGTTCGCCGCCGAGGCCGTTCGCCGGGGCGCCGCGGCAGTCGTGGCCGAGTCGGCGGCGCCCGACGACATCGGCGTGCCGTGGCTCGTCGCGCCGAGCGCGCGCCGGGCGCTCGCCGACCTGGCGGCTGCCTTCCACGGACACCCGAGCCGCTCGCTGTCGGTCGTCGGCGTGACCGGCACCAACGGCAAGACGACGACGACCTACCTGCTGACGTCGGTGTTCGACGCGGCGGGTGTGGCGGCCGGCAGGCTGGGCACGGTCAGCTTCCGCGTCGGGCCGTCGGCCGGCGAAGAGCGGATCGCCTCGCACACCACGCCCGAGGCCGACGAGATCCAGCAGATGCTCGCCGAGATGCTCGAGCGCGGCTGCCGGGCCTGCGTCATGGAAGTCTCGTCGCACGCGCTCGCGCTCGATCGCGTGGCCGGCATGACGTTCGCCGCCGCGATCTTCACGAACCTGACGCGCGATCACCTCGACTTCCACGGCGACATGCAGCACTACTTCGCGGCGAAGCGGCGGCTGTTCGACATGCTCGCCGACGGCGCGCCGGCCATCGTCAATCTCGACGATCCGCGCGGCCTCGAGCTCGCCGGTCAGCTGCCTCGCGTGATCGGGTTCGCGATCGATCGCCCGGCCGACGTCCGTCCCGTGCAGGTCGATTACTCGCTCGAGGGTGTGGCGTTCGAGGCGCTGACGCCGCGCGGCCGGCTGACGATCCGGTCGCCGCTCATCGGCCGGCCCAACGTGTCGAACATCCTCGGGGTGATTGCCGCCGCCGAGGCGCTCGAACTGCCGGCTGCCGCGATCGAGCAGGGGATCGCGGCGCTCGAGCGGGTGCCCGGCCGGTTCGAGCTCGTCTCGACGAGCGCCGACGACATTCGCGTGATCGTCGACTACGCGCACACCGACGACGCGCTGAAGAACCTGCTCGAGACCGTTCGGCCGCTCGCGCCGGGTCGCCTCGTGACGATCTTCGGCTGCGGCGGTGATCGCGACCGGTCCAAGCGCCCGCTGATGGGCGCCGTGGCCAGGCGCCTCAGCGACTTCGTGTTCCTCACGTCGGACAATCCCCGGTCCGAGGATCCCGAGCGGATCCTCGACGAGATCGTGCGCGGACTCGATCCGACGCCCGAGCCGGGTGCGCCGCGCCGCCCGGGCACGCCGTACCTGCGCATCCCGGATCGCCGCGAAGCGATCGAGCGCGCCATCCGGACGGCACAGCCAGGCGACGTGCTGCTGATTGCCGGCAAGGGCCACGAGAAGTACCAGGTCATCGGCGACCGGACGCTTCCGTTCGACGATGCCGAGGTTGCGCGGGCGGCGCTCGCCGACCGCCGCGCCGCATCGCGGGTGCAGTGACATGGCGGCGCGCGTGGACCTGACTGCCGCGATGGTTGCCGAGTGCACCGGCGGCCGACTCGCCGTGGGCGAGCCGGCGACGACGTTTGCCGCCGTGTCGATCGACACGCGGACGCTTGCACCCGGCGCGCTGTTCGTGGCACTGGCCGGCGAGCGCTTCGATGGTCACGACTTCGTCGATCGCGCCGTCGACGCCGGAGCCGCCGGCCTGCTGGTCGCGCGACTGCCAGCGGCTCCGCGCGACGTGGCGGTCATCGTCGTCGACGATACGCTGGCGGCGCTGCAGGCGCTCGGCCGCGCCGTGCGCCGGGCATCGGGCGCACGCGTCGTGGCCATCACGGGCAGTGCGGGCAAGACGACAACCAAGGAGATCACGGCCGAGCTGATTGCCGCATCCGGCGCGCGCGTCCACCGGACGCGCGGCAATCTCAATAACCACATCGGCCTCCCGCTGACCCTGATCGAGATGGCGCCGGGCTGTGACGTGGCCGTCGTCGAGCTCGGGATGAACCACGCGGGCGAGATTCGTCGCCTCGTCGAAATCGCCGAGCCCGAGATTCGCGTCTGGACGAACGTCGGCGACGCGCACGTCGGACACTTCGGCAGCCGCGAAGCCGTGGCCGAGGCGAAGGCCGAGGTGCTCGAAGACGCGTCGGGACGGGCGACCGTCGTGGCCAATGCCGACGATCCGCTCGTGATGCACCACGTGCGCCGAAGTCCGCTGCGACGCGTGACGTTCGGCGAGTCCTCGGAGGCCGACGTGCGCGCGGTCGAGGTGGTCGATCGCGGCTACGACGGCGTCGAGGCGCGCATCGAGACGCCGGCTGGTGCGGTCGACGTCACGCTGCCGCTGCCCGGCCGCGTGAACCTGTCGAACCTGCTGGCCGCCGTGGCCGCGGCGTCCGAGTGCGGCGTGCCGCTCGACGTCGTGCCGGCCGTCGCCGCACGGCTGACGCCGGTCGCGCGGCGGGGGACCTCGACGACACTGCCGGGCGGCGTGCGGGTGATCGACGACTCGTACAACGCGAGTCCCGCCGCGCTCGAGGCCGCGATTGCCGCGCTGGCCGCGACGCCGTCCGACGGCCGGCGCGTGCTCGTCGTCGGCGAGATGCTCGAACTGGGCGACCGGGCTGCCGACCTGCACGAATCGTGCGGCGCGGCCGCGGCGCGCGCCGGGGTGTCGCTGATTGCGGCCATCGGCGGGCCGGCCATGGATCGATTCGTCGAGGCGGCCAGACGCGGCGGCGTGCCGCCCTCGGCCATTCATCGGTTTGTCGACAGTCGGACCGCGGCAGGTGCCGTCGCCGGCCTGCTCCGGCCGGGCGACGTCGTCCTCGTCAAGGGATCGCGCGGGACCCGGACCGACGTCGTCGTCGATCACCTGGTGGCGGTGGCCTGATGCTGTATCACCTGCTGCTGCCGCTCAACGAACGCGTCGCCGGCCTGGGCGTGGTGCAGTTCATCACGTTCCGCACGGCCGCGGCGAGCCTGACGGCGCTCGCGCTGAGCCTGCTGCTCGGCCCGTGGGTGATCCGCCGTCTGCGGCAGTTTCAGATCGGGCAGGTCGTGCGTCAGGACGGACCGGCCAGCCACCGGCCGAAGGCCGGCACGCCCACGATGGGCGGCCTGCTGATCCTGGCGGCTGTCTTCGTACCGACGCTGCTCTGGGCCAACCTGACCAATCCCTTCGTGTGGATCGCGGTGATCGCCACCGCGCTCTTCGGGGTGATCGGCTTTGTCGACGATTACCTGAAGATCACGCGCCACAGCCACTACGGCCTGTTTGCCCGCTACAAGTTCATGGCGCAGGTGGTGGTGGCGCTCGGCGTCGGGCTGGCGCTCGTGTATCTGTCGCAGGGAGCGTCGCCGCTCTACAACCTCCGGCTCACGCTGCCGTTCGTCAAGTGGCTCAACCCGGACCTCGGCTGGCTCTACGTGCCGTTCGCGATGGTCGTGCTGGTTGGGGCCACCAACGCGGTCAACCTGACCGACGGCCTCGACGGACTTGCCATCAGCACCTTCGCGGTGTCGGCGGGCACGTTCACGGCGCTGACCTATGTGACCGGTCACCGCGTCTTCGCCGACTACCTGCTGCTGATGCACTTCGAGCCGGTCGGCGAGCTCACGGTCTTCTGCGGCGCGCTCGTCGGCGCGAGCCTCGGCTTCCTCTGGTGGAACGCGCACCCGGCCGACATCTTCATGGGCGACGTCGGATCGCTCGCGCTCGGCGGCGCGCTCGGCACGGTGGCCATCCTCATCAAGCAGGAGCTGCTGCTGCCCATCGTCGGCGGTGTCTTCGTGATGGAGGCGCTGTCGGTGATCATCCAGGTCGCCTCGTTCAAGCTGACCGGCCGGCGCGTCTTCAGGATGTCGCCGATCCATCACCACTTCGAGCTGATCGGGTGGCAGGAGCCGAAGATCATCATGCGGTTCCTGATCCTGGCGATCATCTTCGCCCTGCTCAGCCTCACGACGCTCAAGCTGAGGTGACGATGGGCTTCGAGGTGAAGGGACGGTCGTGCATCGTGGTGGGCGCCGGACGGAGCGGCCGCGCCGCCGCGGCGCTGCTGCGGGCGCGCGGAGCGCAGGTGGCGCTGGCCGACACGGCCGTCGCGATCGACGGCGCCGACGCGCTTGTCGCGTCGGGCGTCGAGCTGCTGACCGGTCCACATCCGGTTGAGCGCTTCACGGCGGCCGACCTGATTGTGGTCAGTCCCGGTGTTCCGCTGACGCAGGCGGCCGTGGCCGCGGCGCGGGCGGCGGGCGTGCCGGTCATCGGCGAAGTGGAGCTCGCGTCGCGCTGGCTCGAAGGGCGCATCATCGCGGTCACCGGCACGAAAGGAAAGTCGACGACGACGACGCTGACGGCGCGGATGCTGGGCGAAGGCGGCATCGCGGCGACGGCAGGCGGAAATCTCGGCGTCGCGCTCAGCTCGCTCGTCGATGCCGCGACGCCCGATTCGGTGCACGTCGTGGAAGTGAGCAGCTTCCAGCTCGAGTCGATCGAGACGTTCCACCCGTGGATCGCGGTCTTCCTGAACCTGGCGCCCGACCACCTCGATCGGCACGCGTCGTTCGAGGAGTACCGGCAGGCGAAGGCGGCGATCTTCCGCAACCAGACCGCCGACGACTGGGCGGTCGTCAACGCGGATGACCCCGGCGTGCTCGCGCTGGCCGAGGGCACGCGCGCCCGGCGTTTCGCGTTCGCCGTTGAGGCCGATCTCGACGAAGGCGTCGGCATCGCACGCGGGTTCGTCGTCGAGCACCGGCACGGCACGACGCGCCGGATCATGCCGCTCGATGCGGTGCAGGTGCCTGGTCGCCACCTGCTTGCCGACGTGCTGGCCGCGACGGCGGCGAGCCTGCTGGCGGGCGTCGAGCCGGCCGCCATCGAGCGCGCCGTGCGCAGCTTTCACGGTCTCGAGCACGCGCTCGAGCGCGTCGCCGTTGTCGGCGACGTCACGTTCGTGAACGACTCGAAGGCGACCAACGTCGTGTCGGCTCGACGCGCCATCGAGAGCTTCGCGGCGGGCGTGGTGCCCATTCTCGGCGGGCGCGACAAGGGGGGCGCGTTCGAGGAACTGCGGCCGGCGATTCAGGCGCGCGCGGCCGGCGTGGTGCTGATCGGCGAAGCGGCCGATCGCATCGAAGCTGCCATTGGCGATCTCGTGCCGGTGCGCCGCGCAGCCTCGATGGACGACGCCGTGACGGCCGCCTTCGGTCTGGCGCCGGCCGGCGGCGTGGTGCTGCTCGCGCCGGCCTGCGCGAGCTTCGACATGTTCACGGATTACGCGGCGCGGGGGCGTGCGTTCCGCGAGGCCGTCCGCCAGCTGGCGGCCCGGACCGTCACGTCGTGAGGCCGCGAACCGGAAAGGAGAGACGCGGGACGTCCGTGTTGCTTGAGCAGTGAACAGTCATCAGTCCGGGCAGGCGATGGGGAGCCGGTCGCTGGGAACACAGACCAATGACGGTCTGTGAGGCCGGTGTCCCTGTCCGGTCCGGCTGATGACTGTTGACGGCTCAATCGACCGTTCCGCATGCGGCAGTCGACACCCCCGACGTTTTCGGGCGGTCGGCTGCGGACTTTAGGCAGGCGTCCGGCGGTCCGGACGCTTCGACCCGTCGCCGGCTCGATGCCGTGCAACGACGGGCAATTCCGGCGAACGACGAACGTTCAGCCGGGCGGAGTTCGACGTGGCGCGCACGCTCAAGTCCGACAGACTGCTCTTCGGCCTCACCGTCCTGCTCGTGGCCTTCGGTGTGGTGATGGTGTACAGCGCGTCGGCCGCCACGGCCGAGAGCCCGTACCACTTTCTCGTCCGCCAGTCGCTCTGGGCCCTGCTCGGCTTCGGCGCGATGTTCGCCGTGATGCGGATTGACTACCGCACCTACCGGCACCCCGCGCTGCTCTCCGGCTTCGGCCTGGTCACGCTCACGCTGCTCGTCGCGGTCTTCTTCTTCCCGAAGGTCAACGGCACGCACCGGTGGCTCACGTTCGGCTTCGCCAGCCTCCAGCCGTCCGAGATGGCGAAGCTGTTTCTCGTGCTGGTGACAGCCGCGATCCTGGAGCGGCGGATGGATCGCGTGAACAGCCGCGAGGTGCTTCTGTCGATCGCCGCGCTGACCGCGACGTTCGTCACGCTCGTCCTGCTGCAGCCCGACTACGGGACGTCGGCCGTGATTGTGACGGTCATCGGGGCGATGCTCGTCTTCGCCGGGCTGCACTTCCGGTTCCTGATTCTCGGCCTCGCCGGCCTGGCCCCCGGTGCGCTGTGGCTGATCATCGTGTCGCCGTACCGGCTCCAGCGGCTGCTGAGCTTTCTCGATCCGGAGGCAGACCGGTTCGGGGCCGGCTATCAGGCGAGCCAGTCGCTCATTGCCCTCGGTTCGGGCGGCGTCTTCGGGCGCGGGCTGATGGACGGCATCCAGAAGCTCTACTACCTGCCGGAAGCGCACACCGACTTCATCTATGCGGTCATCGGCGAGGAGTTCGGCATCGTCGGCACGACGTTCCTGCTGATCTGTTTCGCTGTGCTGATCTGGCGCGCCGCGCGCGTCGGTCTGCTCGCACCCGATCGCTTCGGTGCGCTGCTCGGCCTCGGGATCACGATGATCGTCACGGTGCAGGCGCTGGTGAACGTGAGCGTCGTCACGGCCCTGCTGCCCACCAAGGGAATTCCGCTGCCGTTCGTGAGCAACGGCGGATCGTCGCTCCTGATCAACATGGTCGGGATCGGCGTGCTGCTGAACATTTCCCAGCATGCGACGGCCATGCCCGGACCGGCCGGGCAGCCGCGCGCGGGCTGGATGCTCGAGAGCCAGGAGGCCTGAGTGGCAGCGCGTTCCGCAAGCCGACGGACGGCGTCGCTCACGCTGCTGATTGCCGGCGGTGGCACGGGGGGACATCTGTACCCGGGTATCGCCGTCGCACGCGAGCTGCTGCGCCAGCTGCCCGATGCGGAGGTGTCGTTCGTCGGGACGCAGCGCGGGCTCGAGGCGCGCGTGGTGCCGGCCGAAGGCTTCGAGCTCGACCTGATCCGCAGCGCGGGGCTCAAGGGCAAGGCGGTTACGGCCAGGCTCCGCGGCATTGCGCTGCTCGTGCCGTCGCTCTTTGACGCCTGGCGCGTGCTTGCGCGCCGGCGGCCGTCGGTCGTCGTCGGAGTTGGCGGGTACAGCTCCGGTCCGGTGGTCCTGCTCGCCGCGCTGCGCGGCGTGCCGACGATGGTGCTCGAACAGAACGCGACCCCCGGCCTGACCAACCGGCTGCTTGCACGCGTCGTACGCGCCGCGGCCGTCAGCTACGAGAGCACGCTGCCGTACTTCGGACGGCGCGGTTTCGTGTCGGGCAATCCGGTGCGCGCCGAATTCTTCCGGCCTGCCGATGCCCCGCCGCGGACCGGCCCGCCGTCGTCTGTGCTGGTGCTCGGCGGATCGCAGGGCGCGCGCGCGATCAATCGCGCCATGCCTGAGGCAGCCGCGATCGTGCGTCGCGAGCATCCGGGCGTCCGCATCGTGCACCAGACCGGTCAGGCCGGCTACGAGGAGACCCGCGACGCGTACGCACGCCTCGGCGTCGACGCCGACGTCGTCCCGTTCCTCGATCCGCTCGCCGACCGGATGCACGAGGCCGACCTCGTCGTCTGCCGTGCCGGGGCGACGACGCTGGCCGAACTGGCTGCGGCCGGGCGCCCGGCGGTACTCGTGCCGTTTCCGTTCGCGACCGACGATCACCAGCGTCGCAACGCGCAGGTGCTCGTCGATGCCGGTGCGGCGGCGATGATCGACGAACGGCACCTCGAGCCCGAACGGCTCGCCGCGACCATCGTCGCGCTGCTCGCCGATCCCGCCGCCCTCGAGGCGATGGGAGAGGCGGCCAGCCGTTTCGCCCGTCCCGATGCGGCTACCCGCATCGTCGACCGCATCCGGGAGCTGGCCGCGTGATGTGGCTCGGGCGCACGCGACACGTGCACTTCGTCGGGATCGGAGGCATCGGCATGAGCGGTATTGCCGAGCTGCTCGTGAACGTCGGGTACCGGGTGACCGGATCCGACACGCGTCGATCCGACATCACCGATCGGCTCGCGACGCTCGGCGTCGGCATCCGGATCGGTCACGACGCTTCGCTCGTGCAGCAGGCCGACGTGGTCGTCGTGTCGTCGGCGGTGCGGCCGGATAACCCCGAGATCGCCGCGGCGCGCGCCGCACGGATTCCGGTCATTCCGCGCGCCGAAATGCTGGCCGAGCTGATGCGCCTGCGGGTCGGCATCGCCATCGCCGGCGCACACGGCAAGACGACGACGACGTCGATGGTGGCGTGCGTGCTCGAGGCGGGTGGTCTGGATCCGACCGCGGTGATCGGCGGCCGTCTGAGCGCCTTCGGCAGCAACGCCCGGCTGGGGCGCGGTCAGTACATGGTGGCCGAGGCCGACGAGAGCGATCGCTCGTTCCTGAAGCTGTCGCCCGCGCACGCTGTCGTGACGAATCTCGACAGCGAGCACCTCGAGGCCTACGGGTCCTTCGATGCGCTCGTCGACGCCTTCCGCGACTTTGCCGAGCGCGTGCCGTTCTACGGATCCGTCGTCGCCTGCCTGGACGACGACGCGGTGCGCGAGCGGCTGCTGCCGCAGCTGACACGCCGGACGATCACCTACGGCTTCCATCCGGACGCCGACGTGCGCGGCATCGATCCGGAGGCCGACGGTCAGTCATCGCGCTGCGAGGTGCGCTACGAGCTGCACGGCGTTCCCGCCGGGAGCGGCGAGGCGAGACTCGAGCTTCAGGTGCCGGGCCGGCACAACCTGCAGAACGCGCTGGCGGCCATTGCGGTGGGGCTCGAGATCGGCGTGCCGATCGATCGCATCCTCGCGGCGCTGGCGTCGTTTCATGGCGTCGAGCGGCGGTACCAGCGGCGCGGCGAGGTGCGCGGGGTCACCGTCGTCGACGACTACGGTCATCACCCGACGGAGATTGAAGCCGTGCTGCAGGCGGCGCGCGACGGCAGGCCGCGTCGTCTGGTGGTGGTCTTCCAGCCGCACCGGTACACGCGGACGCGCGACTGCCTTGAGCAGTTCGGACCGGCACTGGCGGCGGCCGACGTCGTCGTGCTGACCGACATCTATCCGGCGGGCGAGGCGCCGATCGCGGGCGTGACGCTCGCGGCTTTGGCCGATGCGATCCGTCCGCACGTCGGCCGGCTGGTGACGGTCGAGCGGATCGAAGACGCGGCGCCCGTCGTGGCCGGACTGGCCGAGCCCGGCGATCTGGTCATTACGCTCGGGGCGGGATCGATCGCGGCGCTGCCGGGACAGCTGCTGTCGGCGCTTGCCGGAAAGGAGGCGCCGTGAGCACCGAGGCACGCGTGCCGCACCGGACGGCGTCGCCTGGCATCACGACGCCGGTCGACCGCCGGTACCGCCGTCCCGACGGCGTGCCTGCCCGACGGCGTCGCCGCAGCCGCAGCTGGGGCGCGCGCCTCCGCGCGGCGGCCCTGGTCCTGCTGGTGATGGCCGGCGCGGGATGGGGCGTCAACCGGGTGCTCGCGTCGGACCTGTTCGTGGTGCAGACGGTGACGATCCGCGGCAATCGCCACCTGTCGGCCGAGGAGATTGAAGCGCTGGTGATCGGGCTGCGGGGCGAGCGCGTGTTCGCGGTCGACTTCGAGACCTACCGGCGACGCGTGCTCGCGTCGCCCTGGGTCGAGCAGGTGTCGCTGGCGCGCGTGCTGCCCGCCACGATCGTCATCGATGTGGTCGAGCGGACGCCGATGGCGCTCGCCAGGCTCGATCAGGTCTTGTACCTCGTCGACAGTACAGGCAACATCATCGACGAGTACCACGCCGAGTACCGCGAGTTCGATCTGCCCCTCGTCGACGGGCTGCTCGAGGCGGCCGCCGATGCGCCGGCGGCCGGCGATCCGGAGCGCGCCGCGTTGCTCACGGCGCTGTTCGCGGACCTGGAGGCCCGGCCGGCGCTGCGGTCGCGCCTGTCGCAGGTCGACGTATCGAACCCGCGCGATGTCGCCGTCCTGCTCGACGACGATCCGGCGTGGCTGCATCTGGGGAAGGAACGGTTCGAGGAGCGGCTGCAGCGGTACCTGGACCTGCGTCCGGCGCTGCAGGACCGCTTCGGGGCGATGGACTACGTCGATCTGCGGTTCGACGAGCGCGTGTACGTACGCGGACGCGAGCGGCGGGCCGCCAGGCGCTGATCGCGCGTCGACGCAGGCAGAGCGGAACGGGGCAGCAGATGGCGCACAGGGAACGGTATCTGGTTGGGCTCGACGTCGGCACGTCGCTGGTCACCGTCGTGGTCGGCGAGCTGATGAGCAGCGGGACGCTCGACATCATCGGGATCGGCAGCGCCGAGGCGAAGGGGATCCGCCGAGGCATCGTCAATCACGTCGAGTCGGCGGCCGACTCGATCCGCGCGGCGCTCGAGGACGCCGAGCTGCGCGCCGGCGTCGAGATCGACAGCGTGCACCTGGCGCTGTCGGGCGCGCACGTCAAGGCCTTCAACAGCCGCGGCGTGGTGGCCGTGGCCGGCCGTAACCGCGAGATCACCCGCGACGACGTCAAGCGCGCCATCGACGCGGCGCGGGCGGTCGCGCTGCCGGCCGGCCGCGAGATCCTCCACGTGCTGCCGCAGGACTTCGTCGTCGACGATCAGGACGGCATTCCGGCGCCGGTCGGCATGACCGGGTCGCGCCTCGAGGTCAACGTTCACGTTGTCACCGGCAGCTCGTCGGCCATGCAGAACATGGTGGCGTGCGTCAACCGGGCCGGCGTCGAGGTCATCGACACGGTGCTTGTGCAGCTGGCCTCGAGCGAGAGCGTGCTCACGGCCGACGAGAAGGAACTCGGCGTCTGCCTGGTCGACATCGGCGGCGGGACGACCGACTTTGCGATTTTCGAGCGCGGCAGCCTCTGGCACACCGGCGTTCTCGCGATCGGCGGCGACCACTTCACGAACGACGTGGCCGTCGGCCTGAGGATGCCGATTCCCGAGGCCGAGAAGCTGAAGCGGCGCGTCGGATGTGCGCACAGCCGGCTGGTGTCGCCCGACGAGACCATCGAGGTCGCGAGCATTGCCGGCCGCCGGCCACGCACGATGTCGCGCCGCATGCTCGCCGACATCCTTCAGCCGCGCGCCGAAGAAATCTTTCAGCACCTCTGGGACGAGATCCGTCGCGCCGGATACGAAAGCTCGCTCAATGCCGGCATCGTGCTGACGGGCGGTGGATCGCTGCTCGAGGGGATGGCGGAGATCGCCGAGGAGATCTTCTCGCTGCCGGTCCGCCACGGTGCCCCCGAGCACTTCGGCGGCGGGCTGGCCGACCACGTCAGCAGCCCGGCCTACGCCTGCGCCGTCGGCCTCGTGTCGTACACGCACCGGCACACGCCGTTCGAGCCGGAGCCGGCCGCTGCCGGCGCGTTCGGCCGCATTGCCGGCCGTCTGCGCACGCTGTTCAAGGACTTCTTCTGAGCTCCGAGGTTTCCAGGCACCAAAGGAAAGGACGCCCGCGTTATGGAAGCACGCCACGCTGTTTCACCCGACCCGCTCCGGATCCTTCTTCATGAGGAGGTCAAGTCAGGCGCACGCATCAAGGTCATCGGCGTGGGCGGCGGCGGCTGCAATGCCGTGAGCCGCATGGTGAGCGCCGGGCTCGGCGACGTCGAGTTCATCGTCGCCAACACCGACCAGCAGGCGCTGCTGCACAATCCGGCCCCCGTCAAGCTGCAGATCGGCAGCCAGCTGACGAAGGGCCTCGGCGCCGGCGCCGATCCGAACATCGGCCGCGAGGCGGCGCTCGAGGACACGGACAAGATCCTCGAGGCGCTCACCGGTGCCGACCTCGTGTTCGTCACCACCGGGCTCGGCGGCGGCACCGGCACCGGCGCGGCGCCGGTCATCGCGAGCCTGGCCAACCAGATGGGGGCGCTCACGATCGCGGTCGTCACCAAACCCTTCCGCTTCGAGGGGCGCAAGCGCGCGCTCCAGGCCGAGGCGGGCCTGCGCGATCTGGCCCAGGCCGTCGACTCGATGATCACGATTCCCAACGAGCGGCTGCTGGCCACCGTCGACCGCACCACGAGCATGGCCAAGGCGTTCGAGGCGGCCGACGACGTGCTGCGCCAGGCGATTCAGGGTATCTCGGACCTGATCCTGGTGCCGGGGCTGATCAACCTCGACTTCGCCGACGTCAAGACGATCATGTCGCGCATGGGGCTGGCCATCATGGGCACCGGCATCGCCACCGGGGAGGGGCGGGCGCGCATTGCGGCCACGGCCGCCATCTCGAGCCCGCTGCTCGAGGACGCCAACGTCGACGGCGCACGCGGCGTGATCATCAACGTGACCGGCGGTCCGGATCTGACGCTGTCTGAGGTGAGCGAGGCGTCGGAGATCGTCTATAACGCCGCGCACGAAGACGCGAACATCATCTTCGGCGCCGTCGTCGATCCGGCGATGGAAGGGCAGGTCAAGATCACGGTGATTGCCACCGGGTTCGATCGCGGCATCGCGCCGCCCGCGGCGCAGTCGAGCGTGCCGACACCGGTCGACCTGAACAGCTACACCCAGCGCGAGCGGCGCGAGGAAGAGGAGCCGGTCGCGGCCGCGGCGGGGGGCGGGGCGCCCGGCCGGTTCGTCCTCAACCGGCGCCAGACGATCGACCTGCGCAGCGCCGTCGCTTCGTCAACGGCCGCCAGCCCGGCGCTCGACGACGAGGAAGATGACGCCGAGTTCCAGCCGCCGCCGTTCCTGCGGCGCCAGGAGGGATGAGCGGCGGGCCGCGGCCGGTCAGGTGCCGGTCGCGGCCGACAGCCGCAGCCCGGACGCGGCCTCGGCATCCAGGAAGATCGTCGCGCAGGGATGCGTCGCGAGGATTGATGCCGGGGCCATGGCGTGCGGCGGTCCGTTGAAGCAGGCCGCCACGGCGCGCGCCTTCCGTGCGCCGTACACGATGCAGAGAATCTCGCCGGCAGACAGGATGGCCGGGATCGTCAGCGTAATCGCCCGCTTCGGCACGTCGTCCAGCGTCGTGAACCAGCCTTCGCCCACCTGCTGACGCCGGCTGACTTCGTCGAGGTCGACCACCGTCAGACGCCGATTCGTTTCGAACTGCGCCGGCGGCTCGTTGAACGCCAGATGACCGTTCTCGCCGATGCCGACGAATGCCAGGTCGATCGGCGCCCGCGCCAGCTCGCGTTCGAGTCGGGCAACTTCAGCCTCGGGATCGGCGCAGCCGTTTATCAGGTGAACATGACCGATGCCGGCCGGCTCGGCGAGCCGCTCGCGGATGAAGCGGGCGAAGCTCGCCGGATGCGAGTCGGCCAGGCCGACGTACTCGTCGAGGTGGAAGAGCTCGACGCGCGACCAGTCGATGCCCGGCGTGGCGACGAGCGCCTCCAGGAACGGGATCTGCGAGCTGCCGGTCGCCGCCAGCAGCCGGACGGTGGCGCGTGTCGACAGCCGCGCTGCGAGCGACGCGGCCGCCTGCGCGGCGGCGGCGCGGTGCAGGTCGTCGACGGTTCGGAACTGGCGGAACTGCATGAGTCTGGTGTGTGACGAACAGCGCCGGTCGACAGGTCAATTCGCGCCGCCGATGGCCGTATCATATCCAGCGGCAACAATGAGCACCCCAACAGGCACCCCCGCGGGCATCCGGATCAAGCTGTCGACCATGATGTTCCTCCAGTATTTCATCTGGGGGGCGTGGTTCGTCACCGTCGGAACCTACCTCGGCCAGACCCTGGGCTTCAGTGGAAGCCAGATCGGGCTGGCCTACGGCGCAACGGCCATCGCCGCGCTCGTCTCGCCGTTCTTCCTCGGCATCGTGGCCGACCGGTTCTTCGCATCGGAGAAGATCCTCGCGGTGCTGCACCTGGCCGGCGCCGTGCTCATGTGGCTGCTGTCGCTGCAGACCGCGTGGGCGCCGTTCTACATCGTGCTGCTCGCGTACGCGCTGTGCTTCATGCCGACGCTGTCGCTGACCAACTCGATCGCCTTCCACCACGTGGCCGACCCGAGCCGCGACTTCCCGGGCATCCGGGTGCTCGGGACGATCGGGTGGATCGTGGCCGGTATTCTCATCGGCAAGGTCCTGATGGCCGACGCGCAGGCGCTGCCCATGCGCGTCGCTGCAATCGGGTCGCTCGTGCTCGGCCTGTTCTCGCTCGCGCTGCCTCACACGCCCCCGAAGGCGGCCGGTGCGCCGTTCTCGGTGCGCGACGCGCTGGGGCTCGACGCGCTGCACCTGCTGCGGAACGGATCGTTCCTGATGTTCGTGGTGGGATCGTTCCTGCTCTGCATCCCGCTGCAGTTCTACTACGCCTTCACGAACCCGTTCCTCAATGAGATCGGGGCGCCGGAGCCGGCATTCATCCAGACGTTCGGCCAGATGAGCGAGATTTTCTTCATGCTCCTGCTGCCGCTGCTGCTGCCGCGGCTGGGCATCAAGGTGATCATGCTCGTCGGCATGGCTGCCTGGGCGCTGCGCTACGTCGCCTTCGGCTGGGGCGATGCCGGCGACGGCATGTGGCTGATCTACCTCGGCATCCTGCTCCACGGCGTCTGCTACGACTTCTTCTTCGTGAGCGGGCAGATCTACACCGACAACCAGGCCGGCCCCCGTGTGCGGGCCGCGGCGCAGGGACTGCTCAACTTCGTGACCAACGGCGTCGGCTACTTCATCGGCGCCTTCGTCTCGGGTCGCGTGGTCGACATGTATGTGCTCGCCGACGGCACGCACGACTGGCGGAGCGTCTGGACGGTGCCGGCCGTCATGGCGGCGGCCATCATGATCCTCTTCGCCCTGACCTTCCGTCCGGCCCGCGAGGGGGACGGACCGGACCCCGCACGGGCGGCGTGAGTCCAGGTGGTCCGGGCCGCGAGCGGGCGCGCGCAGGTATAGTTGATAGAGCCAGCGCGCCCGCCAGCGCCGCCGGCTGATGACCGGCGCCCGTACCACCTCGACCCGAACGTGTCTGTTCACTCTCAGGCCTCCCGTCCGTTGCGACCGCGACGCGGCGGCAGCGATCCGCGCCTCGGCCGGCGCGAACTGCTCGCGCGCGAAGTCGGTACAATCACGAAGCCGCACGGCGGGCGCATCCGCGTGGCCCTCGCCTTCCCGAACACGTATTTCGTCGGGATGTCGAACCTCGGCCTGCAGACGGTGTACTCGCTCTTCAACGCCGACGATCGGGTCGTGTGCGAGCGGGTGTTCCTGCCGGCCGGCGCCCAGCGCGCCGGTGGCCGTCCGTCGGAACCGCTGGTGACACTGGAGTCGGGCACGCCCGTGCGCGACTTCGACGTCTTTGCCTTTTCCGTCTCCTTCGAGTGGGACTACGTCAACGTGGTGGCCATGCTGCGCATGGCCGGCCTCGAGCCGAGGGCCGCCCGGCGCACGCGCCACGACCCGCTCGTCGTGATTGGCGGCGCCATCACGTTCGTCAACCCGGAGCCGCTGGCGCCGTTTGCGGACCTGATCGCAGCAGGCGAGGGCGAGCAGCTGGTGCCGGCGATCGTCGATACGATCGCCGAGTACGGGCAGCACGACCGTGAGGCGCTGCTCGAGGCGCTCAGCCTGAAGCGCGGCTGCTACGTACCGGCGCTGTACGAGCCGGTCTACGACGGTCCCGGGCGGATTGCGGCCATCGAGCCACGCCCGGGTACCGCTGCGCCGCCGATCGTGCGCAAGGCCGCCGTGCGCGCGACCGACGACCTGGATCCGCCGTTCACGCGCGTCTTCACGCCAGACACGGAGCTTGGATCGCGGCTGCTCATCGAGGTGGTCCGCGGCTGCGCGAATCTCTGTCGCTTCTGCTGGGCCGGCTACAACTACCTCCCGGTCCGGCCGTTCCCGCTCGATCGCATCCTCGGGATTGCCGAGGCGGCGCGGCCTCATGCCAGCCGCGTGGGGCTCGTGTCGATTGCGCTCTGCGACCACCCGCAGATCGTGCCGATGCTCGAGGCGCTCGTCGGCATGGGCTACGGCGTCAGTCCGGCGTCGCTGCGCCTCGACGACCTGACCGAGCCCATCGTGCAGCTGCTGCGCGAGGGAGGCGAGCGGTCGATCACCATCGCGCCCGAGACGGGATCGGACCGCCTGCGCCGGGTGATCAACAAGACCGTCACCAACGAGCAGATCATCGAGAAGGCCGATCTCATCTTCAGGATGGGTATCGAGAACCTGAAGCTCTACTACATGATCGGCCTGCCCTCCGAGACAGACGAGGACCTGGTCGCCATCCGGGACCTGACGCTCGCCATCCGCGATCGGATGCTGGAGCACGCCCGCCGGCGCGGCAGGATGGGACGGCTCGTTGCGTCGGTGAACCCGCTCGTACCGAAGCCGTCGACCACCTACCAGTGGCTGCCGATGACGCCCGCCCGCGAGATCGACCTCAGGGTGGCCCGGCTGCGGAAGCTCGTCGCCGGCATCGACAACGTCTACTTCAACATCAAGTCGGAGCGGCACTCGTTCTACCAGGGCCTGCTCTCGCTCGGCGACCGCCGGATTGCCGACGTGATCGAGCACGTGCAGCAGAACGGCGGCGACTGGCGGAGCGCGCTGGCCGCCACCGGCATCGATGCCGACGCCTGGCTGTACCGCGACCGGACCGCCGACCCGTTCCTGCCGTGGCAGATCATCGACGGCGCCCAGAAGACGGAGTTCTTCCGCAGTGAGCTCGAGAAGAGCGCCCGCGCCGAGTGGACCCTGCCGCGCCGGCAGGCACCGGTGCCCGCCGGGAGCGTCTGAGCGTCAGATCGCCTCGGCCATCGCTTCTTCGTGCTCCCGGTACGCCTCGAGGATCAGGTCGCGCAGCCGATCCTGTGCCGCGGGATCGGCAAGCGGCCGGAGCAGGGCGAACGACCGCCGTTCGCCGTTCACCGAGTACTGCCGCGCGGGAAACGTCACGTTCCTTCCGCCGTTCTTCCGCTCCCAGATGCCGAAGCCGATCAGCTTGAGACCGTCGAGCGGTCCTCCCGAGAAGTGCAGCTCCGCATCGGCCAGCTTGCCCGGAGGGTTACCCTTGTCGTTCGGAACGAATCGGACTGTCATGTGTGCCTCCTGGAAGACGTACCTGCCGATGGGGGGAGCAAGCGCCGGGCCAGGGGCCCCGCTTCGCCGCAATTGTGCGCGCGGCAACGGGTTAGTGTGACGCTGCGCGCGCGCCTCGATCGCGCCGCGGCGTGAGATGACGCCGGGCGTTACCAGCGGAGGCAATCGGGAGGGGGAAGTGGAACCTGCTGTTTCACCCGCGTTCGAATGGCGCCAGGTGCCGGCCGGACGCGTCGTCGTGGCCGTGCCGCTCGTACCGCTGGCTGCACACTTCTTTTCGACCCGGGACGTGTCGCACCAGACGCGCGATCCCGATTACCGCAGCGTTGCCGCAAGTTTCGGTGTCCCGCCGCGGCACGTCGTCGATGTGCGCCAGGTGCACGGGAGGGACGTCCTCGTGCTGCAGCCGGGCGGAGAGAGTCCGGCTGCACCGGTCGAGGCTGATGCAATCGTGTCGCTCGACCCGGACCGGGTCGCGACGATCCGCGTGGCCGACTGCATCCCGATTCTCCTCGCCGATCGACGTCGCCGGGCGGTTGCCGCCGTCCACGCCGGCTGGCGCGGCACCGCCGCGGGCGTCGTCGAGGCGACCGTGGCGGTACTGGAGCAGCACGGCGTGAGGCCGGCCGACCTGGTGGCGGCCATCGGGCCCGGCATCGGTGCGTGCTGCTACGAAGTCGATCGCCCGGTGCTCGACACGTTTCTGCGTCGCGACGCTGCCGCCGACGCGTGGTTCGTGCCTGCACAGACCGGCGGCCGATGGCGGCTGGACCTGACGCGGGCCAACCGCGACCAGCTCGTCCGATGCGGCGTGCCCGCCGGCTCGATTCACGAGATCGGGTCCTGCACCAGGGATCGTCCCGACCTCTGGCACTCGTTCAGGCGGGAGCGGGATGCTGCCGGGCGGATGGTTGCGGCGATCCGTCTCAGGGCGTCCGGACTCGTCGACCGCTGAGTCCCACGATCACCGCGCGGTGTCACCGGCGCGGCGGGATCCGGTGCGTCCGATGCCGATCACGCCTGGGCGCTGCTGTTGCTGCTGTCGCTGTCCGGCCGGGGATCCGCTTTCGGCGGCGCGTACAGGATCCGCTGGCAGTTGTCGCACGTCACGATCTGGTCGTTCTGCCGCACGTGCTGCGTCACGACGGGGCGCAGCCTCACGTGGCAGGCGCCGCACACGTCTCCGTCGAGCGGCGCCACGGCGATCATACGGCGCTGGCGGAGCAGCTGTTCGTAGCGATACAGCAGCGCCGGCTCGAGCTCCGCGGCCCTGGCCTGCCTTGCCTCGGCGAGCCTGCCGAGCTCGGCTTCGAGCGCGGCCTGCTTCGTTGCCAGCTCGCGTCGCGCTGCTTCCACCTCGTGCTTCGCCGCGTCGACGGCCTGCCGGGCGTTCTCCCGCTCGGCGGCAATCATGTCGGCCTCTTCGAGCAGGATCAGGATCTGTTCCTCGAGCGCGTCCTTGCTGCCGCGCGCGATTTCGATCTCGTGCAGCAGCGCCGTGTACTCCTGATTGGTCTTGACCGACGCCTTGTGCTCCTCGAACCGCGCGAGCCGGCCGTCGATGACCGCGACTTCCTTTTCGAGGGCGTGGCGGCGGGCCTGGTTGTCGGCGGCGCGCTGGTCGACGGCGGACAGGGCAGCCTCAGCGGCGGCAATCCGCTCGTCGAGGGCCGTGGCCGCGGCCGGCAGCTCGTTGAGTCGGCGACGTGCGGTTTCGGCCGCCGAGTCCAGCTGTTGGAGCGCGATCAGCGTTTCGAGCGCGGGATTCACGGATGGGTAGACGTTATCACGAGCCGCGCGCGGGGACGGGAGCGGGAGGACCGGTCGGTGGCCGGAGCGCCTGGCGGGAAAGTGGTGGGCCCCCCAGGATTCGAACCTGGGACCAACCGGTTATGAGCCGGCAGCTCTGACCGCTGAGCTAGGGGCCCGAAGGGGAGTTCGACGCTGCGGAGGCCGGAAGCGGGAACTTCCGGCCCCCGGATGTCGACCCTGCTTACCGTCCCTCGAGGAACGGCCGGAGACGACGGCTGCGCGACGGGTGGCGCAGCTTGCGCAGCGCCTTGGCCTCGATCTGCCGGATGCGCTCGCGGGTGACCGCGAAGCTCTGGCCGACTTCCTCGAGCGTGTGCTCCGAGCCGTCGCCGACGCCGAACCGCATCTTGATGACGCGCTCCTCGCGCGGCGTCAGCGTCTTGAGCACGCTGTCGGTCTGTTCCTTCAGGTTCAGGTTGATGACCGCATCCGACGGCGAAATGACGTTCGTGTCGGGGATGAAGTCGCCGAGGTGCGAATCTTCCTCCTCGCCGATGGGTGTCTCGAGCGAGATGGGCTCCTGCGCGATCTTCAGCACCTTGCGCACCTTCGCCACCGGAATGTCCATCCGCTCGGCAATCTCTTCGGAGGTCGGTTCGCGGCCGAGCTCCTGCACGAGCGCGCGCGACGTGCGGATGAGCTTGTTGATCGTCTCGATCATGTGGACCGGGATGCGGATCGTCCGCGCCTGGTCGGCAATCGCGCGCGTGATGGCCTGCCGGATCCACCACGTGGCGTAGGTCGAGAACTTGTAGCCGCGCCGGTACTCGAACTTGTCGACGGCCTTCATCAGGCCGATGTTGCCTTCCTGAATCAGGTCGAGGAACTGCAGGCCGCGGTTCGTGTACTTCTTCGCGATCGAGACCACGAGGCGGAGGTTGGCTTCGACCAGCTCCTTCTTGGCCTGCTCGGCCTGCGCTTCGCCTTCGAGGATCGTCTGCAGCGTCCGCGTGAGCTCCTCGACCGGCTGGCCCAGCTTCTGGGCCATGGCCTTGATCTCCTTCTTGTACTCGTCGCGGTGCTTGAGCAGGATCTTCTTCTCGTCCTCGCGGACCTTCCGGCGTCCCTTCTGCTCGAGCCGCTGCTCGATGAGCCGGATCTCGCGCTGCCGCGCCTGGATGTCCTCGACGGCGCTCTTCATGCCGTCGATCAGCCGCCGCTTGACCGCCTCGGTGAACTCGATCCGGCGGATCAGGCGCGACAGCTCGACCCGGCCGCGCAGCAGCTTCCACCGCGCCTTGCGGTACTTCTTCTTCTCGCTCTTCGGAATCGTGCCGAGCTTGGCTTCGAGCTTCCTGACCGCCTCGAACTGCAGCCGGACCTTCTCAATCTGCTTGAGCAGCTCGCGCTGCCGCGCCGCGATCTTCTCGTCGGTGATCTCCTCGTCGTTGAACACCACGAGCTCGCGGACCGTCCGCTCGCCGCGCTTGAGCTGCTCGCCCATCTCGATGACCTCGTGGGTCACCTTCGGCGTGCGCGAGATCGACTTGATGACCGCGAGCTTGCCCTGCTCGATGCGCTTGGCGATGGCCACCTCGCCCTCGCGCGTGAGCAGCGGCACCGTGCCCATCTCGCGCAGGTACATCCGCACCGGGTCGTTCGTCTTGTCGAGGGCCCCCGGCGTCAGGTCGAGCTCGCCCTCTTCACCGTCACCCTGCCGGTGTTCGTCGCGGTACGCCTTCTCGGAGTCGACGACCTCGATGCCGGCGCTGCCGAACGTGCTGAAGAGATCGTCGAGCTCCTCCGACGAGGTGATGTCGGGGGGCAGCAGCTCGTTGACTTCCTCGTACAGGAGATACCCCTTCTCCTTGCCGATGGAGATGAGCTGCCGGATCTCGTCGTACTTTTCTTCAATGGACAAGGTGTTCTCCTTCAGACGTTCCCATGTTTGAGCGCATCGAGCTGGCGGTCCAGCTCCGCCTTGCGGCGGAGCAGGCCATCATCGATCGTCCCGGACCGCTGGAGACGATCGATTTCATCCCGTAGTTCGGCCCTCTGTCGCTCCAGGCGCACTTCCTTCAGTATGTGCACGCAGCTGGCGGCATCGGCCACCGGCGCTGCCGCCCGCGCCGCCCGCTCGAGCAGCGCGCGCTCCCCCTCGCTCAGCCGCTCGCGCAGCAGCTCCGGGAGCAGATCTGGCGGCATGTCGGCCAGGCTCGTGGCCAGTTCCAGCACGGGCGCCGAGAGCAGGCCCTCGAGGTCTGCCGGTTCAATCTGCGCCAGTGCCGCCAGCCCCTCGACTGGGCGATGGACGAGCGCCCACAGCAGACCCTGTTCGTGCGGCTTGAGCTGCAGGCTGCCGGCAACCGCGACGGCCGGCGCCTGCGTCTTCCGCTGCGCCGCCGCCCGACGGATTTCGTCGCGGACGACCGTTTCCGTAATGCGGGCCCGGACCGCCACGCGATCGGCGAACAGGTCGCGGGTTGCCGCGTCAGGAATGGTCGACGCCACCGTCAGCATCTGGTTCAGGAACGCGCGGCGATGCTCCGGCCGGTTCATGTCGCGGCCGGCACTGGCCCGGTCGAGCAGGAAATCCAGATACGGCCGGGAACCGGTCAGCCGATCGCGATAGGCCTGCCCGCCATGGCGGCGAATAAAGGTATCAGGATCCGACCCGGTCGGCAGCAGGGCTATATTGACTTGACACCCTTCGGCCACGAGAAGTTCCGACGACTTCGCCGCCGCGCCCTGGCCCGCGGCATCGGCGTCCAGGCTCAGGACCACCTTCGAGGTATACCGCTTCAGCGTCCGCGCCTGCGGCGTCGTCAGCGCCGTGCCGCACAGTGCGGCCACCGGCGTGATGCCGGCCTGCCAGACCTGTGCCAGGTCGAAGTACCCCTCGACGAGGATGCAGTAATTGTGCTTCCTGACCGCCGACCGCGTGACGTCGAGTCCGTACAGCGTGCGTCCTTTCGTGTAAATCGGCGTTTCCGGCGAGTTCAGGTACTTCGGCACCTGTCCTTCGTCGAGCGCCCGGCCGCCAAAGGCGACGATGGCGCCGGTTTCGCGCGCGATCGGAATCATGAGGCGGTTACGAAATCGATCGACCACCCGTCCGTCTTCGCGCTGGACGACCAGGCCTGACCGCAGCTGCAGCCGAAGCGGCACGCCCGCGGCGGCAAACAGGGCGTGGACGGTATCGCGGCCGCCGGCCGGCGCGTAGCCATAACGGAACGTACGGATCGTTTCGGCCGTCAGCCCCCGCTTCTCCAGTTCCTGCCGCGCCCGCACCCCGGCGCGTCCCTCGAGCTGGTCGCGGAAGAACGCCGCGGCCTGCTCGTGCAGCTTCATGAGCGCTTCGCGCTCCTCGGTCTCCGCGCGATCACCGTCGCGCGTCTCCGGCACCGGGACGCCCAGCCGGCCGGCCACGATCCGCACCGCTTCGGGGAACGCCACCTTCTGCTGCAGTTCGACGAACTTGAAGACGTCGCCGCCGACGCCGCAGCCGAAGCACTTGAAGATGCCGCGGTCGGGGCTGACGTTGAATGACGGCGTCCGCTCTTCGTGGAACGGACAGAGGCCCTTCCAGGCCGTGCCCATCTTGCGGAGCGACACCGCTTCGCCGATGAAGGCGACCAGGTCGACCTGTGCCTTCAGGTCGTCGATGAACGCCTGCGGGAAGAGCGCCACGGAGTCAGTCCTTCAGCTCGACGATCGTCGCCGCGCCGCCGCCTTCATGCTCGCCGGCCGGCGAGACCCGCGCCACCTGCGGGTGCTCACGGAAGTAGCTTGCCAGAGCCGCCCGCAATCTGCCCGTACCGTGCCCATGTACCACCCGCACCCGCCGCTCGTCGGCCAGCAGGGCATCGTCGATGAATTTGGCCGCGCGATCGAGCGCTTCGTCGACCGTGGCGCCGACGAGCACCAGGTCGCGCGTCGATCCGGCGGGCGCCGTCCGGCTGACCTGCACACGCGGCGGCGCCTGCCGCTCGTCGTCGGGCCTGCGACTGGAGGAGGCGCCGGCGCGGCGCAGGTCCGCGAGCGTCGTGCGCAGCCGTATGCCGCGCACGTCGACGTCGACCCGTCGGCCCGACACGTTCCGCACGACACCTTCGGCGTTCATGCTTGCTACGACAACCCGGTCACCGGGCGCGGGGGGACGGTCGAGTGCCTCGCCGACCGGTCCGTCGCCCAGCCGCTCGGCCACGGCGCCGAGCGCCTGTCGGGCCTCGGCGCGCAGGCTGCCGACGTCGCCGGTCGTCAGCTTCGCGCCACGCGCGGCGCGCGCTTCGGCCTGCCTGGCGAGCACGTCGGCCCGTTCCTTCAGCTGGTCGACGATGCGATCGACCTCGGCACGCGCCTCGCGCAGCTGTTCGTTGATCCGCTGATCGAGCCGGCGCCTGAGGGCCGTCTCGCGCTCGGCGAGCCTTGCCTCGCGCTCGGCGAGCGTCCCGGCGAGCGCCTCGAGCTCGGCCCGGCGGCGCTCGGCGTCCTCGCGCGCCTCGGCGGCGCGTGCGATTTCACGGTCGAGGCGCGCCAGGTGCGCGGCGAGCAGCGATTCGCGTCCCGACAGCCGCGCGCGTGCGTCGGCAATCACCGCGGCCGGCATGCCGAGCCGTTCGGCGATCTCGAACGCCAGGCTGCGCCCCGGAGCGCCGTAGACGAGCCGGTATGTGGGCGCGTATGTGTCGGGATGGAATCCGAATCCGGCCGTCTGCACGCCGTCGGTCGTGGCCGCGTACGACTTGAGCAGGTCGTCGTGCGTCGTGGCGACGACGAGCGCGCCGCGGCGACGGAAGTGCTCGACGACCGCCGCGCCAAGCGCCCCGCCTTCGAGCGGATCGGTGCCGCTGCCGACTTCGTCGAGCAGGACCAGCGCGGGCAGTTCCAGGGTCCGGTCGATCTGCACGAGCCTGGCGATGTGCGCCGAGAACGTGCTCAGGCTTGCCGCAATCGACTGCGCGTCGCCGATGTCGGCGAAGATCGTGCGCAGCGGCGTGAAGCTGCTGCCCGGTTCGGCCGGCACCAGCAGGCCGGCCTGCGCCATGAGCGCGAGCAGGCCGAACGCCTTGAGCGCCACCGTCTTACCGCCGGTGTTCGGGCCCGAGATCACGAGCGCCGAGACCGGCGGCACGATCGACAGATCCGACGGAATCGGGTGCGGCGCCTGTCCGGCGTCGTCGTCGCCGATGATGTCGCGCACCGCCGGAATCAGCAGGGGATGCCGCGCGCCGCGGAACTCGATCCGTCCGTCGTCGGCCAGCGCGGGCGCGATGCCGTCGACGCGCCGAGCCAGATCGGCTTTCGCGCGCAGGACGTCGAACTCCACGGCCACCTCGATCGTGGCAGCCAGCTCCTCGGCCCGCGCGCGAAAGGCCTGCGTGAGCTGCGAGAGAATGCGGTGGATTTCCGCTTTCTCCCGCTCGACGAGTGCGATGACTTCGTTATTGAGCGCAACCGTGGCGAGCGGCTCGACATAGAGACTCGCGCCGCTGGCCGAACTGCCGTGCACGAGGCCGGGAATGGCGTCACGGTGTTCGGCGCGCACGACGAGGACGTACCGACCGTTGCGATCGGTGACGATCGTGTCCTGCAGGTACTTCGCCGCGTCGCGGTCGCGCGCCATCCGCTCCAGCGTGCCGCGCAGGGCGGCCCGCTGCCGCCGCAGGGCCGCGCGGATGTCGCGCAGCGCGCCGCTCGCCCGATCGCTGATGTCGCCGGTCGGCTCGATGGCCCGTTCGATGGCCGCCGTCTCGTCGGCGAACGAGGCGGCCCGCGCGGCAATCGCGGCGAGCCCCGAACCGGGCTCACGCGCCGCCTGCCGCACCACACGCTCGACCGACGCGAAGAAGCGGGCCAGGCCGCGCAGCGCCAGCGGCTCGAGCGGGCGATCAGGCATCTCGAGGATCGCGAGCGACGTTGCCAGATCGTCGGGCGCGTCGATGCCGAGCGAGCCGCCGGCCTGCTCGAGCGCGACGGCTTCGAGCGTCAGCGCCAGGGAGGCCCGGATTGCGGACGGATCGGTCGATGGCTCGAGCGCGAGCAGGCGCTCACGCCCCATGGGCGTCGACGCCCGGGCTGCGAGCGCCTCGCGAATCCGGTCGAACTCCAGGGCGCGAAGGACGGCTGGCTGCATCGGGAGCACCTGCCGGGCCGGCAGGAGAGCACTCGATTATGACATGTTGCCGGCGCGGCTGTCCGGGATTGGCAGGTGGTTGATGGCGCTCGCCATGGCCGCCGCGCCGAAGCCGTTGTCGATGTTGACGACGGCCACGCCCGGGGCGCACGCGTTGAGCATGGCGAGCAGCGGCGCCAGGCCGCCGAAGCTCGCGCCGTAACCGACGCTCGTCGGCACGGCCACCACCGGCACCCGCACCAGCCCGGCCACCACACTCGCCAGGGCCCCCTCCATGCCGGCGACAACGATGACGACGGCAGCGGCGAGAAGGCGGTCGTGCACGGCCAGCAGCCGGTGCAGGCCTGCGACGCCGACGTCGTAGAGCCGATCGACGCGGTTGTTCATGACTTCCGCTGAAATGGCGGCTTCTTCGGCCACCGGCAGGTCGGAAGTGCCTGCCGCTGCTACCACGATCGTGCCGTGACCGTCCGGGCCCGGGACGCGGCGCTCGATGATTCGCGCGTCGGCATGGAACTGCGCGTCGGGCACGACTTTGGCAACGTGCGCGAACATGTCATGGTCGGCCCGGGTCACGAGCAGCGGCTCGCCGCGACGCGCGATGGCTTCGGCGATTGCGGCCACCTGCGCTGCCGTCTTGCCCTGGCCATAGATCACCTCGGGAAAGCCCTGCCGGTCGGCGCGGCCGTGATCGACGCGCGCGAACCCCAGGTTCTCGGCAGCGGTCCGCGCGAGGATGGCCCGCTCGGCGTCGGCAGGGCTCAGGGTACCGCGTCGCACCTGGTCGAGCAGTTCGACGAGGGAGGGGCGGCGGCGCGGCAGCTCATCGTGCGACACGGTGGGCGTGGATTGTTGACTCGGACGGGAGCAGGTACCTAGAATTGCGGCTGCCCTCCGCCTTTCGGTCAATCATTCTATGACCACACTCGAAACGTTCACCCTGATCTCCTATTTCTTCGTCCTGAGCATCCTCGGGATCTATGGGTGGCACCGGTACTTCATCGTCTACCAGTACATGAAGTATCGCGACAGGCGGCCGGGGCCTCCGCCGCCGGTCGACGAGTGGCCGGTCGTCACCGTTCAGCTGCCCATTTACAACGAGATGTACGTCGTCGATCGGCTGATCGACGCCGTGTGTGCGCTCGACTATCCGCGCGATCGGCTCGAGATTCAGGTGCTCGACGATTCGACCGACGAGACGCGCGACATCGTCGAGCTGGCCGTGCGCCGGCAGCAGGCCCGCGGGTTCGACATCAAGCTGCTGCACCGCACCGAGCGGACCGGCTACAAGGCCGGGGCGCTCGAAGCCGGACTGAAGTCTGCCCGGGGAGAGTTTATTGCCATCTTCGACGCCGACTTCGTCCCGCCGCCTGACTTCCTCCTCCGCACGGTGCCGTACTTCAACGATCCGGACGTCGGTGTCGTGCAGGCGCGCTGGGGACACCTGAACCAGCCGTACTCGCTGCTGACGCGCGTGCAGGCAATCCTGCTCGACGGCCACTTCGTGCTCGAGCACGGCGGCCGGAACCGGTCGGGCTGCTTCTTCAACTTCAACGGCACGGCCGGCCTCTGGCGCCGGGCGACGATCGAGGACGCCGGTGGCTGGCAGCACGACACGCTCACCGAAGACCTCGACCTGAGCTACCGCGCCCAGCTGCGCGGCTGGCGTTTCGTCTTCGTGCCCGACGTCGTCGTGCCGGCCGAGGTGCCGGTCGAGATGAACGCCTTCAAGTCGCAGCAGCACCGCTGGGCGAAGGGCTCCATTCAGACCTGCCGCAAGATTCTGCCGTTCGTGCTGCTGGCCGACCTGCCCTGGAAGGTGAAGCTCGAGGCCTTCTTCCACCTGACGGCGAACTTCAACTACGTCCTGATGATCGCGCTCTCGCTGCTGATGCTGCCCGCGATGGTCGTGCGCTACGAGATGGGCTGGAGCGAGATGCTGCTCATCGACATCCCGCTGTTCGCCGCGGCGACGCTGTCGGTCTTCAACTTCTACGTGATCAGCCAGCGCGAGGCCTATCCGGACTGGAAGACGCGCATCCGCGTGCTGCCGTTCGTGATGGCGGTCGGCATCGGGCTGGCCATCAACAACACGCGCGCCGTCCTCGAGGCGCTGTTCGGCGAGCCGGGCGAGTTCGCCCGCACGCCCAAGTACGGCATCGAGCGCCGCCACGACGAGTGGCAGCACAAGAAGTATCAGCAGGCCATGCCGGTCCAGCCGTTCCTCGAGCTCGCGTTCGGGCTCTACTTCACGGTGGCCGTGCTTTACGCCCTGGCCAACGGCATCTACGGCACGCTGCCGTTCCTGATGCTGTTCCAGTTCGGGTTCCTGTACCTCGGCCTCATGTCGATCCTCCAGCAGCTGCGCGGCGACGACGTGCTGATCAAGTCGGCGCAGACGGCGGGAGGCGAGTGAACCGACGGTCGAACCGCTGCTCCCCATGACGACCGACGCGAAGCCCAGAGCCGGACTCGAAGATGTGATCGTCGGCCGCTCGGCCATCTGTTTCCTCGACGGCGAGCGCGGCATCCTGTCCTACCAGGGATTCGACATTCACGACCTGGCGGATGCCGAACGCGGCGTCTCGTTCGAGGAGTGCTGCTACCTGCTGTGGCACGGCCGCCTGCCGAATCGCGCCGAGCTCGGCGACCTGCAGACTCAGCTGGCGGCCGCGCGCCGGCTGCCCGATCCGATCCTGCGCGCGATGCGCATGCTGCCGCCGGTCGACGGCATGGACGCGCTGCGCACGCTCGTGTCGATGCTCGCGCATCACGACCCCGACGTCGCGGATCGGAGCCCGCAGGCGCAGCTGCGCAAGGCCGTCCGGCTTACCGGCCAGATCGCCGCGCTCGTGGCGACCTGGGGCCGGCTCGCCGCCGGCGGGGGGCCCATCGATCCCGATCCGGGGCTGGGCCATGCGGCCAACTTTCTCTACATGCTCACGGGCCGGCGACCGTCGCCGGCCGAGGCGCGCGCGTTCGACGTCTCGCTCGTCCTGCACGCCGACCACGAACTGAACGCCTCGACGTTCGCCGCGCGCGTGGCGGCCGCCACGCTCACCGACCTGCATTCGGCCATCGTCGGCGCCATCGGGACGCTGAAGGGGCCGCTGCACGGGGGGGCGAACGCTGACGTGATGCGGATGCTGCTCGAGATCGGGCGCGACGCCGGGCCCGACCGTGCCGAAGCGTACGTGCGCGCCAGACTGGCCCGCCGCGAGAAGATTCCCGGCTTCGGTCACCGCGTCTATCGCACCGAGGATCCGCGCGCGACCCACCTCCGGCGCTTTTCGAAGGCGCTGGGCGAGCGGGCGGGCGAGCCGCAGTGGTACGCGTTGTCGGAGCGCATCGAGGCTGTCGTCCGGTCCGAGAAGAAGCTCTACCCGAACGTCGATTTCTACTCAGCGTCGATGTTCCACGCGCTGGGCATCCCGATCGACCTCTACACGCCGATCTTTGCCGTCAGCCGGATCTCGGGCTGGACCGCCCACGTGCTCGAGCAGTACGCCAACAACCGGCTGATCCGGCCCCGGACCGAGTACGCCGGCCCGGCCTATCCGCAGCCGGTCGTGCCGCTCGATCGCCGGTGACCGCCGCCTGGCAGGCGGCCGCCGGCGGTCCAGGCAGGCCCGCTCCGGGAGCGGGGTGTCCCCGTACGGCTCCGCGACCCGGCATAATAGTCTGATTCGACGACCGGCATGGACCAGAGCCTCATCCGCAACTTTTCGATCGTCGCGCACATCGACCACGGCAAATCGACGCTGGCCGATCGCTTCCTCGAGTACACCGGCGCGCTGCAGGCGCGCGAGATGGAAGCGCAGGTGCTCGACAGCATGGACCTCGAGCGGGAGCGGGGCATCACGATCAAGGCGCACGCCGTCCGCCTGACCTACACGGCCAGGGACGGCCGGACCTACGTACTGAACCTGATCGATACGCCGGGGCACGTCGACTTTTCGTACGAGGTCACCCGGTCACTGGCGGCATGTGAAGGCGCGCTGCTGCTCGTCGACGCCTCGCAGGGTGTCGAGGCGCAGACGCTGGCCAATGCCTACCTGGCGATCGAGAACAACCTGGAAATCATCCCGGTCATCAACAAGATCGACCTGCCGGGCGCTCAGCCCGACGAGGTCCGCCGGCAGATCAACGACATCATCGGTCTCGACGCCGACGAAGCGATTCTCGCCAGCGGCAAGGACGGCACCGGCGTGCCCGAGATCCTCGAGGCGATCGTCCAGCGTATTCCACCCCCGTCCGGCGATCCGGACGCGCCGCTCAAGGCGCTCATCTTCGATTCGTGGTACGACGCCTACCGCGGCGTCGTCATTCTCGTGAAGGTCATCGACGGGCGGCTGACGCCCGGCATGAAGATCCGCCTGATGGCGGCCGGCCAGGACTACCAGGTCGAGCAGCTCGGTGTGTTCGGACCGAAGCCGATGCCGGTCGACGAGCTGGGCGTCGGCGAGGCCGGCTTCCTCGTGGCGAACATCAAGAACGTGGCCGACGCGCGCGTCGGCGACACGATCACGGAGGTGGGGCGGCCGACGGCGACGCCATTCCCGGGCTTCAAGGAGCTCAAGCCGATGGTCTTCGCCGGGCTCTACCCGGTGGAGGGCGCACGCTACGCGGAACTGCGCGAGGCGCTCGAGAAGCTGCGGCTCAACGACGCGTCGTTCTTCTTCGAGCCCGAGACCTCGGCGGCCCTGGGCTTCGGGTTCCGGTGCGGGTTCCTGGGCCTGCTCCACATGGAGATCGTCCAGGAGCGGCTCGAGCGCGAGTTCGACCAGGACCTGATCACCACGGCGCCAGGCGTGCTGTACCGGGTGACGACGACCGACGGCGAGGTGCACGAGATCGATACACCGTCGAAGCTGCCCGAGCCCGGCCGCATCGCAAAGTTCGAGGAGCCGGTCATCACGGCCACGATGATGACGCCTTCGTCCTACGTGGGGCCCATCCTCGAGCTCTGCCAGGAGAAGCGCGGCATTCAGAAGGGGCTGGAGTACATCACGGCCGATCGCGTGATCGTCACCTACGAGCTGCCGTTCGCCGAGGTGGTGCTCGACTTCTACGACAGGCTCAAGACGATCACGCGCGGCTACGCGTCGCTCGACTACCAGGTCACCGGCTACTGGGACTCGCCGCTGGTCAGGCTCGACATCCTCGTCAACGGCGAGCCGGTCGACGCGCTGTCGATCATCGTCCACCGCGACAGCGCCTACGCGCGCGGGAAGGCGCTCGTGGCCAGGATGCGCGACCTGATCCCCCGCCAGATGTTCGAGATCGCGATCCAGGCGGCCATCGGCAGCCGGGTCATCGCCCGCGAGACGGTCCGCCCGCTGCGGAAGAACGTCCTGGCCAAGTGCTACGGCGGCGACATTTCGCGCAAGCGGAAGCTGCTCGAGAAGCAGAAGGAAGGCAAGAAGCGTATGAAGAGGGTCGGCCGCGTGGAGATCCCGCAGGAAGCCTTCCTGGCCGTGCTGAAGATCGGGCAGGGTGACTGACGTGAAGAAGTCGGTCGTGCGCGAGTACTTCGAGTCGCTCGTCGTGGCGGTGATTCTCGCGCTCTTCGTCCGGACGTTCGTCTTCCAGGCGTTCAAGATCCCGACGGGGTCGATGGAGAACAACCTGCTCGTCGGCGATCACCTGCTGGTGAACAAGATGGTGTTCGCGCCGGCGCCGACGGCGCTCGAGCGGGCGCTGCTGCCGGATCGCCCGGTCGCCAGGGGCGATGTCGTGGTGTTCAAGTACCCGGAGCAGCCCGATCGTGACTTCATCAAGCGCGTGATCGGCCTGCCCGGCGACCGGATCGAGCTGCGCCGCAAGCAGGTCTACGTCAACGGCGAGCCGCTCGACGAGCCGTATGTCCGGTTTCTGCAGCCGCCTGCGCCCGAGGGCATGACGCGCACGGGTGATCTGCGCGAAGAGTACGGGCCGGTGACCGTCCCACCCGGTCAGTACTTCGTGATGGGGGATAATCGCGACAATTCAGAGGACAGCCGCTACTGGGGCTTTCTGCCCGGGTCCTACATCAAGGGGGAGGCGCTCGTCATCTACTTCTCCGTCGGCGGCCCGGCCGCCGGCTCGGGATCGTTCGGAGGGATCCGCTGGGGCCGGCTGGGCAACCTCGTGCGGTAGCCGGCGGAGCCTTCAAGCCCTATGACGCCCGTACTCGACGAGAACATCGAAGCCATCTACCAGCAGGTCAAGAGCCGCAACCCCGGCGAGGAAGAGTTCCACCAGGCGGTGCGCGAGGTGCTCGAGACGCTCGGGCCCGTGCTGGTCAAGTATCCGGAGTTCGCCCGTGAGCGCATCATCGAGCGCGTCTGCGAGCCGGAGCGGCAGATCATCTTCCGCGTTCCCTGGCAGGACGACCGCGGCGAGGTCCAGATCAACCGCGGGTTTCGCGTCGAGTTCAACAGCGCGCTCGGCCCCTACAAGGGCGGGCTGCGCTTCCACCCGTCGGTCACGCTGGGCACGGTCAAGTTCCTCGGCTTCGAGCAGGTCTTCAAGAACGCGCTGACGGGCATGCCCATCGGCGGCGCCAAGGGCGGCTCGGACTTCGATCCCAAGGGGCGCTCCGACGGCGAGATCATGCGCTTCTGCCAGAGCTTCATGCTCGAGCTCTACCGGCACCTCGGGGAGTACACCGACGTGCCGGCGGGCGACATCGGCGTCAGCGGCCGCGAGATCGGCTACATGTTCGGCCAGTACAAGCGCATCACGAACCGCTACGAGTCGGGTGTGCTGACCGGCAAGGGCATCGGCTGGGGCGGGTCGCTCGTCCGCAAGGAAGCGACCGGCTACGGCGTCGTCTACTTCGTCCGCGAGATGCTCAGGACCCGGAACGAGACGCTCGAGGGCAAGCGCTGTATCGTTTCGGGCTCCGGCAACGTCGCCATCTACACGATCGAGAAGCTGCACCAGCTCGGCGCGAAGGTCGTGGCCTGTTCGGACTCGGGCGGCGTGGTCGTCGACGAGCAGGGCATCGACATCGACCTGCTGAAGACGCTCAAGGAAGTCGAGCGTCGCCGCATCTGCGACTACGTGAAGTACCGGCGCGAGGCCGTCTACCAGCCGGGCGGCAACATCTGGGACGTGCCGTGCCAGATCGCGCTGCCCTCGGCGACGCAGAACGAGCTCAACGGGCGCGATGCCCGCACGCTCGTGCGCAACGGCTGCATCGCGGTCGCCGAAGGCGCCAACATGCCGACGACGCCCGAGGGCGTGCGGGTGTTCCTCGAGGCGGGTATTGCCTACGGCCCGGGCAAGGCCGCCAACGCCGGCGGCGTCGCGACCTCGGCGCTCGAGATGCAGCAGAACGCCAGCCGCGACTCCTGGTCGTTCGAGTTCACCGAGCAGCGGCTCGACGAGATCATGACGGGCATCCACACGCTGGTCAGTGAAACGGCCGAGGAGTTCGGCGCGCCCGGCAACTACGTGCTCGGCGCCAACATCGCCGGCTTCATCAAGGTCGCGCGCGCGATGCTCGCCCTGGGCCTGATCTGAGCGGTGTTCAGCCGCGCGCGATGCGCGCGGCGGCGGCGTCGGCCGACAGGCCGGTGATTTCAATCGTCTTGCTGCGCCCCTTCTCACCGGCGACGATTCGCACGTGCCGCCGGGGCGTGTCGAAGAAGTCGGCCAGCGCTTCGACCACCGCGTCGTTGGCGGCCCGATCGACCGGCGGCGCCGTCACGCGCACCAGCAGGCGCCCCTCACGTACACCTTCGACGGCCGTCCGCGAGGCGCGCGGCGTCACCCGCACGTCGATGCGGACGCCGCCGTCAACCGGCCGGATACCGTCAGCCATGGAGGGGAGGACGGGCGCCGAAGATGGCGCTGCCGACCCTCACGATCGTGGCGCCTTCCTCGACGGCCACCTCGAAGTCGCCGCTCATGCCCATCGACAGCTCGCGCAGGCTCGACGCCGGCACTCCCTGATCGACGAGGCGATCGCGCACGTCACGCAGCCGGCGGAACCACACGCGTGAGTCTTCGGGCGTATCGGGAATCGGCGGGATGATCATCAGGCCCGCCAGCTCGAGGTGCGCCGCGTCGAGCGCCGCGTCGACCAGACGGGGCAGGTCGGCTTCGGAGACGCCCGCCTTGGTCGCCTCGCCCGCCAGATCGACCTGCAGCAGGATGCGCGGTCTGGTGCCGGCTGCCGCTGCGGCCGCGTCGAGGCGCGCGACGAGCTCCTGACGATCGACCGAGTGGATGAGGGAGAAGGCGGCTGCGGCCTTGCGGGCCTTGTTCGACTGCAGGTGCCCGACCAGGTGCCAGTCGAGCGGGAGATCGGCGAGGGCTTCCTGCTTGGCGAGCGCTTCCTGCACCCGGTTCTCGCCGAAGCTCAGCTGACCGGCGGCTGCGGCTGCCCGGATCATCTCGGGACCGAACGTCTTGGAGATTGCGACGAGCGTGATGTCCGAGGGATTGCGGCTGGCGCGGTGCGCCGCCGCGTCGAGGCGGCGGCGCACGGCGTCGAGGCGGGCAGCAATGTCGCCGACGAGCGGCATTTACTGCATCTTCCGGAGCTCGGGCAGCATGTCCTTGGCCATCTGGGCGTTGGGGCCGTCAGGGGCCAGCGAGAGGTACTGCTCGAGCGCCTTGATGGCCTCGCCCACGTTTCCCTCGTTGATGTACGTCATGCCGAGCTGGAAGTGGGCCTCGGCCATGTTCGGGTCGAGTTCGATGGCGCGCTGGAAGTGCGCCCTCGCCTCGGTGACCTTGCCGGCGTTCATCATGATGGCGCCCATGTTGTACGCCGACGTGGCGTCGGTCGCCTGGCCGCCCTGCAGCTCCATGGCGCGCGCGGCGGCCTCGGCCGCCTGGTCGAGCCGGCCCATCGTGTTGTAGAGCGCCGCCAGCCCGTCGTAGGCCTGCGCGTTTTTCGGATTGATCTCGACCGCCTTCTGATAGGCCGTCTCGGCATCCTCGCTCCGCTTCAGCCGCTGGTAGACGTCGCCCAGCTGCACGTAGCAGGCATCGCAGGTCGGCAGCTTTCCGACGGCTTCCTCGAGCTTGCTCGCGCCGAGCTCGTAGTCATTGGCGGCCAGGGCCTTTTCCGCTTCGCTGAGCAGATCCTTGATGGCAGCCGCTTCGCGGGCGCGCCGGAGTTCGTCTTCGGCGCTGGTCGCGCCGCCCTCGCGGATGACGATGTCGGGCACCGTCGCGGCCGAGTTGAGCGGCACCTCGACGTTCGACGCGTAGCCGGCCTTGCCGTCCTTCGTCGCCGTAATCGTCCAGCGCCCGCCGACGGCCATCAGGCCCGCGCGCGTCCACCGCCCCTCGGCGTCCGTCTTGACCTCGAACTTGTAGGTCAGCTCGCCGCTGTACTCGAGCGTCACCGTCGCGTCAGGCACGGGCTGACCCTGTTCGTCGACCACGCGCCCCTGCAGCGAACCGAGCTGCGCGTGCGCCGGTGCGGCCGACACGAGCAGCGCCACGCACGCTGCCACCAGAGTCCCGAGAAGTGACCACTGACGTTTCATTGCTGCCTCCACTGCACGCACCCGCAAGGAGCGCGTGAATCCCATAAAGTCTACACCGAGGCTCCCGCGCACCCGGCTCCGGCGGCCTGCCCATGGACACACGGCGAAACCCGGCCCTCTGATCGATCGATACGACACCGGCTGGCGTTGTGCTGCCGTCCGACGCCGACCCGTCCGCGGACGGCCGGATCGGCGGCCCGCCCGCCTGCCGCGCTCGACGACGCGCCGCGGTCACCCTCCGGTCGCGAAGAACTGCTGCACGCCGTCGAGCGACGTCGTGATGGGCGCCGGCGGCATCGACGCCAGAAAGCGGCGGCCGTAGGGCATGCGCGTCAGCCGGGGATCGAGCACCGCCAGCACGCCCCGATCCGACCGGCTCCGGATGAGTCGTCCGAGGCCCTGGAGCAGCGTCAGGATGGCGAACGGCACCTGATATTCGTGAAACGGGTTGCCGCCGCGTGCTTTGATCGCCTCGATGCGCGCCTCGACGAGCGGATCGCCCGGCGAGGCAAACGGCAGCCGGTCGACGATGACGCAGCTCAACGCGTCACCGGCGACGTCGACGCCCTGCCAGAAGGCCGCCGTCGCCAGCAGCACGGCGTTCGGCGTGGCGCGGAAGTCGCGCAGCAGCGCCGGTGCCGGCGCCGTTCCCTGCACCAGGAGCGGCCATTCGACGAGGCCGTCGAGGCGGTCGTACACCTCGTGCATGGCCGCGTACGACGTGAACAGCACGAAGGCCCGGCCGCGCGAGTGTTCCAGCAGCGCGGCAATCTGTTCGGCGGCCTTCGCGTTGAATCCCGGGCTGCGCGGATCGGGCATCTCCGACGGCAGGTAGAGGAGCGCCTGCGTCCGGTAGTCGAACTCCGACGGCACGCGCAGCGTCAGGGCCGATTCGACACCGAGTCGCGTCGCCATGTAATCGAATGTGCCTTCGACGGTCAGCGTCGCCGAGGTCATGACGACGCCGCGCCTTGGCGCGATGAGCTGTTCGCTGACGATGTGCGAGACGTCGATGGGCGCGGCACGCAGGGCGACGTTGCGCCCCCGCTGCTCCGCGAAGTGCACGTAGCGCAGGTCTTCGGCCGCGGTCAGCACCGCCAGGTCGCGCCGCATGGCTTCGAGTCGGCCGGCGAGGCGGGCGAGCTCATCACCCGGCTCGCCGTCCCGCGGCAGCAGGCCGAGGACGGCTTCGAAGGCTTCGTCGAGCGCGTCGCGCGGCGCGGTGAGACGTCCGGCGAGAGCCGGCGTCAGCCGCTGCCTGTCGCCACCCGACGGGCGCGAGGCCATTTCAACCCGCAGGACATCGAAGAATCGCGCCGCGGCCGTCCGGATTCCGACCGTCGCCCCGCCGAGCGGCGCGGCGTCGTCGTTGCCGGCTTCGCGCTCCAGCGCGGCGGCGCGCTCGAGATCGCGGACGAGCTCCTCGACCCGGTGGACGCTCAGCGACACGCCGAAGTACTGCGTCGCGACGTCTTCGAGCTGATGGGCTTCGTCGACGACGAGCAGGTCGCAGTCCGGGATGACTTCACCGAACTCTCCGAGCCGGACCGCCGCATCGGCGCACAGCAGGTGGTGGTTGACGACGATGATGTCGGCCTCGGCGGCCCGCTCGCGCATGCGCGTGACGAAGCACTCGTGGTAGTAGGCGCACGAGCGGCCCAGGCACTGTTCGTGCGTGGCCGTCAGGTCCTGCCAGAGCGGCAGGTGGTCCGGAAGGTCGTCGATCTCGGCACGGTCGCCCGTTGTCGTTGCGGGGAGCCATTCGGCGATGCGCTCCATCCACGGCCCGTCGGGATCGGACGGGCCGATGGCCTCGCGCTGGCGCTCATAGCGGTGGAGGCAGAGATAGTTCGTCCGGCCCTTCATGTACGCGGCGCGGATATCGCGGCCGAGCGCGGCGACGAGCGACGGGATGTCCTTGTAGAAGATCTGGTCCTGGAGGTTGCGCGTGCCGGTCGAGACGACCACCGGCCGGCCGGCGGCCGCGGCCGGAGCGAGGTAGGCGAGTGTCTTGCCCGTGCCGGTGCCGGCTTCGGCGAGCAGGACGCCGCCACCGGCGAAGACGTCGGCCACGGCCCGCGCCAGGGCGACCTGCCCGGCGCGCGGCTCGAAACCGGGCAGCCGGGCGGCGAACAGACCACCCTCCGGATCGAACCAGTCGGCGACGCGATCGGCGAGTGATCTGCCCACCAGCTGCGGGGGCGCCGGCGATCAGCGCCGCGCCAGCGCCGCCAGCTCCGGATAGAGCGGGAACCGGCGGCAGAGCGCCTCGACCTCCTCCTTCACCTTCGTGATCACCGCCTCGTCGTCGGGAGCGGCGAGGACGCGGGTGATGAGGTCGGCGATGACGTCCATCTCGGCTTCGCCCATGCCGCGCGTGGTGACGGCCGGCGTGCCCAGCCGGATGCCGCTGGCCACCATCGGCGGGTTGGTGTCGAACGGGATCGCGTTCTTGTTGACGGTAATCCCCGCCCGGCCAAGCGCCGATTCGGCCGCCTTGCCCGTGATGCCCTTCGAGAAGACATCGACGAGCATCAGGTGGTTGTCGGTGCCGCCGCTGACGAGCCGGAAGCCGGCCTGTTGCAGCCGATCGGCGAGACGCGCGGCGTTGCGGACGATGCGCGCCTGGTAGTCGCGGAACTCGGGGGACAGGGCTTCCTTGAAGCAGACCGCCTTGGCCGCGATGATGTGCATGAGCGGTCCGCCCTGCACGCCGGGGAAGACGGCGCGATCGAGATCCTTCGCGAAGCGTTCGCGGCAGAGCACCATGCCGCCGCGCGGTCCGCGCAGCGTCTTGTGCGTCGTCGTGGTGACGAAGTCGGAGTGCGGGATCGGGCTCGGGTGGCAGCCGGCGGCGACCAGACCCGCGATGTGCGCCATGTCGGTCATGACGAGCGCCCCGCAGGTGTCCGCAATCGCGCGAATCCGCGCGAAGTCGATCTGCCGCGGGTAGGCGCTGGCGCCCACGACGATCATCTGTGGCCGGTGCGTGGTCGCGAGCTGCTCGAGCTCGTCGTAGTCGATGCGCTCGTCCTCCTTCCGCACGCCGTAAGGCACGATGTTGAAGTACTTGCCCGAGAAGTTGAGCGGGTGACCGTGCGTGAGGTGGCCGCCGTGGGCGAGGTTCATGCCGAGGATGGTGTCGCCCGGCTTGAGCGCCGCCATGTAGACCGCCATGTTGGCCTGCGCGCCCGAGTGCGGCTGGACGTTGACGTGTTCGGCGCCGAACAGCGCCTTCGCGCGCTCGATCGCCAGCGACTCGGCAACGTCGGCGAACTCGCAGCCACCGTAGTAGCGGCGTCCCGGGTACCCTTCGGCGTACTTGTTCGTGAGCACGCTGCCGGCCGCCTCGAGAACGGCGAGGCTCACGAAGTTCTCGGAGGCGATCAGCTCGAGGCCCTCTTCCTGTCGCTGGATTTCCTGCTGGATGGCGCGGGCGATTTCGGGATCGGAAGCGGAAAGGTGTGTCATCGGGACCCCTGGTCGAGTAAGGCAATCTTGTCGAGGCGGCGCTGGTGGCGGCCGCCGGCAAACGGAGTGTCGAGGAAGAGGTCGAGCAGCCGGATGGCGAGCTCCGCGCTCGTGACGCGGGCGCCGAGTGCCAGTACGTTCGCGTCGTTGTGCTCGCGGCTCAGTGCGGCCGACCGCTCGTCGCCGACGGGCGCGGCGCGGACGCCGGCCACTTTGTTGGCGGCAATGGCCATGCCGATGCCCGTGCCGCAGACGAGCACGCCCCGGTCGAAGCGCCCGGCCGCCACTTCGCGCGCCACGACCGTGGCGACGTCGGGATAGTCGATCGACTCGCTCGTGTGGGTGCCGAAATCCTCGTACTGGATGCCGCGTCGGTCGAGGTGCTGCTTGAGCTGTTCCTTGAGGACGACGCCCGCATGGTCGGCGCCGAGCGCGATGCGCATAGACAGGGAATGATAGCTGAAAACGTACTATAGGCGCATGACACCGTCGGTCACCGTCTCGCGGCGCGGCGCCGAACGCCTGAAATCGGGCCATCCCTGGATCTTCCGCTCCGATGTGGTCGCGGCCGAGGCCGAGCCTGGCGACATCGTCCGGGTGGCCAGCGAGCGCGGGAAAACGCTCGGCTGGGCCTACTGGAGCAGCGCCTCGCAGATTGCGCTCCGGATGCTCGAAGGCCCGGGGGCGCCGATGCCGGGGGACCGCGAGCTGATTGCGGCGCGCATCCGCGCCGCGGCGGCCTACCGCGACTCGCTCGGCATCATCGGCGGGGCGTGGCGGCTCGTGCACGGCGAGGCCGACGGCCTGCCCGCCACCGTCGTTGATCGCTACGGCAACGGGGAGGGCGCCTGGTTCGTGGTGCAGACGCTGGCGCAGGGCAGCGATCGGCGCCTGCCGCTGCTCGTCGACGCACTGGTCGAGCAGTTCGGGCCGACGGGCATCATCGCCCGCAACGACCCGCGCGTGCGCACCCTCGAAGGGCTCGAGCCGCGCGTCGACGTGGTGTACGGCGAGGTGCCCGACCGGATCGTGGTGGAGGAAAACGGCATCAGGTTCGGCGTCGACCTGCGCCACGGCCAGAAGACCGGCCTGTTCCTCGATCAGCGCGACAATCATGCCGCCGCGGCCCGCTACGCGCAGGGCCAGGCGCTCGATGCGTTCACCTACAACGGCGGCTTCGCGCTGAACATGGCGCGGCACGCATCGAGCGTGCTGGCGCTCGACATCTCGGCGTCGGCCGTCGAGGCCACCGCGGCCAACGCGGCGCTGAACGGGCTGACCAACGTCGAGGTCCGCGAGGCGAACGTCTTCGACGAGCTGCGCGAGCTCGAATCGAGCGGCCGGCGGTTCGACACGATTACGCTCGATCCGCCGGCCTTTGCCCGCAACCGGGCGTCGGTCGAACGCGCGGTCGGCGGCTACAAGGAAATCAACCTGCGCGCCATCCGGCTGCTGCGGCCCGGCGGACACCTGATCACGTGCAGCTGTTCGTACAACGTGAGCGACACGCTGTTCCTCGAGGTAGTCCGGTCGGCGGCGGCCGACGCGCGCGCGGCCATGTGGCTCGTCGAGCGGCGGGGTCAGGCCGCCGATCACCCCATCCTGCTGAATGCGCCCGAAACGTCCTACCTGAAGTGCCTCGTGCTGCGGCGCGTCGGGTGAGGCGGCGGCCGGTCCGTTTTCGCGTCGGCCCCTGCTATAGTCGCGGGGAGAACCCGCCGGATGCGTTGCGATGACCGGCCTGCTGGGGATTGAGGACCATGAAGACTGCCTATACGCCTCTGACCGACGCGGACTTTGATCGCGCGTTTCCGAACTCGCGGCGCGTCTACATCGACGGCGAGCTCGGAGTGCGGGTGCCGATGCGCGAAATCGCGCTGTCGGGCGGTGAGCCGCCGCTCCAGGTGTACGACACGAGCGGTCCGCGCGTCGCCGATCTGCAGGCGGGCCTGCCCCCACTGCGCGAGCCGTGGATCGAAGGCCGCGGCGACACCGAAGTCGTCCGGATGGGCGCGATGCGCCCGGTGCGGCGCGCCCGGTCGGGCCGGGGCGTGACGCAGCTGGCCTACGCGCGCCGCGGCGAGATTACGCACGAGATGGCGTTCGTCGCCGCGCGCGAGGGACTGCCGGTCGAGTTCGTCCGGAGCGAAGTGGCCCGGGGCCGCGCCATCATCCCGTCGAACATCAATCACCCCGAGCTCGAGCCGATGATCATCGGCCGGAACTTCCTCGTGAAGATCAACGCCAACATCGGCAACTCGGCGATCGGGTCGTCGATCTCCGAGGAGGTCGACAAGCTCCGCTGGGCCACGCTCTGGGGCGCCGATACGGTGATGGATCTGTCGACGGGACGCGACATTCCGCAGACGCGCGAGTGGATCCTGCGCAACTCGCCGGTGCCCATCGGCACCGTGCCGATCTATGAGGCGCTCGAGAAGGTCGGCGGCATTCCCGAAGAGCTCACGTGGGAGATCTACCGCGACACCCTCATCGAGCAGGCCGAGCAGGGCGTCGACTACTTCACCGTCCACGCCGGCGTCCTGCTGCGTTACATCCCGCTCACGAGCCGGCGGGTGACCGGCATCGTCTCGCGCGGCGGGTCGATCATGGCGAAGTGGTGCCTGGCGCATCACCAGGAGAACTTTCTCTACACGCACTTCCGCGAAATCTGCGAGATCATGCGCGCCTACGACGTCGCGTTCTCGCTCGGGGACGGCCTGCGGCCGGGATCGATCGCCGACGCGAACGACGAGGCGCAGTTCGCCGAACTGCGCACGCAGGGCGAGCTCACCCGCATTGCGTGGGAGTACGACGTCCAGGTGATGAACGAAGGGCCGGGCCATGTGCCCATGCACCTGATCCGCGAGAACATGGATCGGCAGCTCGAATGGTGCGACGAGGCGCCGTTCTACACGCTCGGCCCGCTCACCACCGACATCGCACCGGGCTACGACCACATCACGTCGGCCATCGGCGCGGCCATGATTGGCTGGTACGGCACGGCCATGCTCTGCTACGTGACACCGAAGGAGCACCTGGGCCTGCCGAACCGCGAGGACGTCAAGGCCGGCGTCATCGCCTACAAGATCGCGGCGCACGCCGCGGATCTCGCCAAGGGGCACCCGCGCGCCCAGGCGTGGGACGACGCGATCTCGAAGGCGCGGTTCGAGTTCCGCTGGGAGGATCAGTTCAACCTGTCGCTCGACCCGGTGACGGCCCGCGCCTTCCACGACGAGACGCTGCCGGCCGGCGGCGCCAAGCTGGCGCACTTCTGCTCGATGTGCGGACCGAAGTTCTGCTCGATGGAGATTACGCAGCAGATCCGCGAGATTGCGGCGGCGTCCGGCGTGTCGGTCGACGAGGCCCGCCAGCGCGGCCTGAGCCAGAAGGCCGAAGAGTTCCGGACGACCAGCCGCTGACGCGTCGAGCCCCGGGACCCGAGGCGACGAATCAGGGGCCGGTCCTGCCCCCTCCGAGGCGGGCCGGCCAGTCTATCGTCCGGCGGGCGGCGGGACGATCTGGATGATCGTCCGGTAGCGGCGTTCGTTCGTTCCGTCGACGTGCAGGTAGCCCCCCGACGCCTCGCCGGAGTAGTCCTTCACCACCACGCTCGGCGGGAACGCCATCCGGTTGTCGTCGAATCGTCCCAGATCGAACTGATGCGTGCCGGGCGAGCGATAGATCTCGCGCCCGCCCGTGCGCAGCACGTTCCGGTAGTAGGCAACGATCTCGGCATAGGTCGCGTCGGTGCCGTACAGGTGATAGCTCTGTCCCGCGCCGGCGTCGATCCGATCGAGATAATCAGCCGTCGGATAGATCGGGATGCCGGCAAGCTCGGCTGGTGCGACCGGCTGCGCCGGTGCGGCGGCCGGCTCGATGGCCGCAGGCGACGGAGGTGCGGCCACCGGCGGCGCGGGTGGCTCGACGGCTGGAGTGGATGACGGCGGTGGCGCCGGGCTGCCGGTCGCCGGCGGTGTCGGGGCGCCGGGAAACGGTCGGGGCACGGGCACGTTCTGCGCGGCCGACAGAGTCGCTGCCGTCGAGGCCAGCACGAGACTGAGAAGGAAGCGGCGCATGATCATTTTCCCTTCATGGACGCAGGGCATCATCGTCGGGCGCGTCGGATCGGCCGGCGGGCGCATGCGATAATTGGAACATGTCTGGGCTTAAGACTGCAGTACTTCTTGGTGGCCTGAGCGGGCTCTTCCTGCTCATCGGCGGCGCCATCGGCGGCCAGAGCGGCCTCGTCGTGGCGTTTGCCTTCGCGCTGCTGATGAATGCCGGCAGTTACTGGTTCTCGGACAAGATCGTCCTCCGGATGTATCGGGCCCGGGAAGTCGACGCCGGACATCCTCTCTACCGGATCACCGAGCGTCTCGCACAGCGTGCGGGACTGCCGATGCCGAAGGTATACATCATTCCCGACATGTCGCCGAACGCGTTCGCGACCGGACGCAGCCCGCAGCACGCGGCGGTGGCGGCGACCGAAGGCATCCTCCGGCTGCTGTCGGAAGAGGAGCTCGAAGGCGTCATGGCGCACGAACTCGCGCACGTGCGCAACCGCGACATCCTGATCAGCTCGGTCGCGGCGACGATTGCGGCGGCGATCATGATGCTCGCCAACATGGCGCAGTGGGCCGCGATCTTCGGTGCCGGCCAGCGCGACGACCGCGGCGGCAACCCGCTGGCCCTGCTGGCGACGGCCCTGCTCGCCCCGCTGGCGGCCGGCCTCATCCAGGCGGCCATTTCGCGGCAGCGCGAGTTCGCGGCCGACCGGCTCGGGGCCCGGATCGCCGGCTCGCCCATGGGCCTGGCCAATGCGCTGCGCCGTCTCGAAGCCGGCGCGCGAGCGATCCCGATGGACGCCAATCCGGCGACGGCGCACATGTTCATCGTGAAGCCGCTGTCGGGCCAGGCGCTCATGTCGTGGTTCTCGACGCATCCGCCGACCGAGGCCCGCATCGCCGCCCTGCTCGGCCAGCGCTGATCTCCAGCAGTCCGGCCACCAGAACCTCACCAGCGGGCGCGGTTCGGCGCGCTCGTTGTGTGTACCGCGGCTTCTACATCCCGATTCCGGTCAGCACGAGCGCGGTGACGGCCCCGACGGCGGTCGCCACAAGGTTGACCGTGTGATTGTCGATCCAGCCGGTCACCTCGAAGGCCCGCGAGACGATACCCTCGACCAGCGATGCGACGACCGCCGCGGCAACGACAGGGACTGCGGCGGTCGATGGCATCGCACCGAGCACGCTGGCGCCGGCCGCGAGCAGCGCGGCGGCTGTCGCGCATGCAGCCACGCCCGCGAACGAGACAGCCCCGGGGGTGCCGGCCGGCACGGGTCGGCCGGTGGTGAGCAGCCGCGGCGTGCCGCCGATCACCTGTCCGATCTCGCTGGCAACGGTATCGCTGACACCGGTAGTGAGGGCAGCGACGGCGGCCACGGCGGGGCCGACCGCGTCGGGATGCCCGACAGCCGCACCCAGCCCGATGGCGCCGAAGATGCCGGTGTTCGCCAGGACATTCGCCGCACCGCGACGACCCCGACGCGGCTCGGCCAGGCCGCGACGCTCCTTCGACTGGCGGCCGCAGGCCGTCGCCGCCACTGTCAACACGAGCCCGAATCCGAGCAGGACGACCATGCCGGCACCGAAGCCGGCCGCTGCCGACGTGGCCACCGCGCCACCGGCGGCAGCTCCTCCCAGCGTCACCGCGCCCAGTCGCCACGCGGCAACGCCGGGGAGGATCGCGGCCAGTGCCAGTGGCCATGCGGAGAGGCGATTGTCAGGGGCCAGGCTTGCCCTGCCGGCGCACGACGCGGTCAGCACAAAGACCGCCGCGAGCGCAAGGGCGGCAACGACGGGAAAAGGGACGCGCGGGCGCGCCGGCACGTCAGCGCTCCGTCCGCACCCGCGCCCTCCAGTCGTCCAGGATGTCAGCGAGCGTCCGCTCGATGGGCACGCGAGGCGTCCAGCCGAGATCCGCGCGCAGCTTCGAAGCGTCTCCCTCGATGACCGGCACGTCGACTGGACGGAAGCGCTCGGGATCGATCTCGACCGTGATGGCCATCGACGACTGCTCGAGCAGTGCGTCGAGCAGGTCGCGGATGCGTCGGGCCCTGCCCGAGCAGACGTTGTAGATCTCCGCGGTCCGGCCCCGTTCGGCCAGCGCGACGTAGGCGTCGACGACGTCGCGGACGTCGGTGATGTCGCGGTGCGTCTCGAGATTGCCCACGCGCAGGACCGCCGGTCCTGCGCCGGTTTCGGCCAGAGCGATCTGGCGGGCGAAGCTCGGCAGGGCGAAGCCCGCGTCCTGTCCCGGTCCGATGTGATTGAACGGCCGCGCCACCACCACGTCGAGTCCTTCGGCCGCAGCGGCCAGTGCGACGCGCTCCTGCGCGAGCTTCGTGAACCCGTACGGGCTCTGCGGCTTCAGCGCAGCCGCTTCTGACAGGGGCGCGTCGCTCGCGGCATAAACCTGCGCTGAGGTCACGACGAGGACGCGGCAGTCGCGCGCCCACCGGGCCACCGCGTCGAGCAGGTAGTGCGTGCCGAGCGCGTTCGTCTGCAGGTGCGGCACCGCGTTACGGAAGGAGCTCGCGACGTTCGGGGCGCCGGCCAGGTGGAAGATACGCCGCGGAGCCGCTTCTCGCACGGCGCGCTCGACGTCCTGCCGGTCGGTGATGTCGACGAACGCCCACTCGACGCCCGGGACGTCGGCGGGTGGCGTGCCACCCGGCCGGGCCCAGCCGATGAGGGGAGTCCTGCCGGCGAGGCGGGCGAGCAGGTGGCGGCCCGCGAAGCCGGTGGCGCCGGTGATGATTGTGCGGCCCCCGGCCGCCTCGCGCGCTTCACCTGCCACCGAACGATCCCAGCGGGTTCGAGAACGAGCCGATGCCGGCCAGCGTGAACGAGATGCCGAACCGGCGATCGGCCGGGATGCCGTGGAGCGGCATCGCGATCGACTGCCAGTCGAACGAGATGCCGCAGCACTGCGCGTTGAAGTAGGCCACGATGCGCTGGTGCACGAAGCTCGTCTTCATCAGGTCGAGATTGAACGCGTAGGTGCCGCCCACGCGGTTCCCCTCGGTCCGGACCGTTACCGAGGTGTCGAGGAAGTCGGAGCCGATCGTGAACCCCGGCAGGCCTTCGATGACGAAGCGCTTCGTCCAGCCGCTGTTCACCTGGATCAGCCGGCCCTGGTAGGTGCCCGAGGCGTTGATGTTCCGCAGCCGGCGGTGCTTCGAGTCGATTTCCGTCCGCACCTGACCCGAAATGCCGTCGGCCGGGCGCGTGATGGCCGTGATCTGCACCGGCGAGAACGACGAGGCCGCCGCGTAGATGCCTGTCTGATACTGCGAGTCGGCCCGTGACGCGCGCGCGTCGGTGTAGTAGGACTGTCCGATTTCGACCGACAGGATCTCGCGGGCCACACCCTGCGTCGATCCGGGCGCCGCGCCCGGCTGCGGGCGCCGCGCCAGCAGTCGATTCGTGATGCCGTACCGGACCGTCGTCACGCCGCCGACGAGGCCGTCGATCGACGGTTCGTTCTGCACGATTCGCCTGTACCGGGTGTCGTCGAGCGCCGGCATCGTCCGGCTGATCGTGAACGTGGGCTCGATGATGTGCTTGAAGCCGGTGGCGTAGCGCCCGCCGGGCCGCTGGAAGACGCGCGCGAAGACCGGCCCGACGATCTGCGCGCGCATGTCGAGCAGCTGGCGCGTCATCGCCACCGGCACGGTCTGTCCGAGATCGGGATCGTAGGTTTCGAGCCAGCGGGTGAGCCGCCACGACAGAGACCCCGTTGCCGTGAGCCATGGCAGCGAGCTGAGCGGGGCGCGCAGTGTCGGGCCGCCGTCGAAGCGCCACAGGCTCTGATCGGTTTCGGGCTTCGACAGGTCGATTTGCCGCAGGAGATAGGCCGCCTCGGCCGAGCCGCCGTAATAGATGCGCGTGCGGCCAATCGGCCGATCGTTGAGCGCCAGGTTGATCGATGGCAGCCGTCCGGTGCGCTGTCCGCGCTCGGTGCCGTAGAAATAGTCGCGCTGGTCGGCGGTAGACGTGAGGCGGAACGGCCCCAGGTTGCCGGTGAGGCTGAGCCGGAAGGCCCGGGTCCGCTGCGAGTACACGTTCAGGTCCTGGTGCTTCTGCAGCGCCGTGATGTCGGTGAAGTAGTTGGCGCTGCCGATCAGGCGGAAGCCGCCCGGCAGGCCCTGGTTCATGTCGCCATCGATCCGGTACGACCGCTTCACCGGGCCGTCGGGATCGACGACGCCCCCCTGACCGATGGGGCGCTCGTTCTGCAGGTAGAAGGTTGCGCGCCCGCGCGAGGTGGGCGACGCCACGTAGCGGTACTCGGATCCGACGCCCTGGCCGCTCTTCATGAACCAGTCGTGGAAGAACGTCGCGTCGTGGCTGCGTCCGATGGCCCAGAAGAACGCGTTGCTGATGCTGCCGCCACGGACCGACGACGTGCCGTAGGTCGGCAGCAGGAAGCCGGTCGCCCGATCCTCGTCGTTGATCGGGTAGTAGATGATCGGCAGGTAAAAGAGCGGAACGTCCTTGACGCGCAGGACGACGTGCCGCATCAGCGCGTAGCGGTCGAGGTGGATCGTTCCCCGGCTGCCCGACATCTCCCAGCGCGGCGACGGCTGCACGCAGGTCGTGAACCCTCCGTCGGTGATCGTGTAGGTGGACGGTCCGATGCGCGAAATCTCGGCACCGCGGAAGAGGACGTCGGGCTCCTGCGTGCCGAACAGGTTGCGGTCGCGCGTCGTGCCGCCGATGCGCGCCGTCCCGCTCGCGTTGTAGAACGTGCCCAGCTTCGTCCGGGCGTTCAGCTCCGCCCGCTCGGCAAAGACGCGCAGGTCGTCCTGCTCCAGCGTGACGTTTCCCGTCGCCACGACGTCTTCGGTGTCCGTCTCGTAGATGACTTCGTCAGCGAAGAGGCGGAGATCGTTGCAGGTGATCTCGACCGGCGCCGTGAGCGTGATGCGCCAGGCGTCCGGCCGGTCCGGGATCGGCTCCTGGCGGCTGCCGCCGAACGTGAAGTCGTCGGGATCGCACGAGGCGAAGGGATTGTCCTGGGCAGCGGCGGGAGCCGCCCACAGCAACAGCGCGCTCAGCAGCGCGGCGCAGCCAATCGATCGACGCATGTGATCTCTGACGCGGGCCTGATGATTCGGCCGGGGAGGCGCCGACGCGCAGAGTATCACGACCCCCGGTGCGCTCAGGCGGCGCGCAGCGACGGTCAAGGTCTTACGGCTGCGCGACGTCGCGTCCTGCCAGTGCGCGTACTTCGCCGGCAAGAAAGAGCGAGCCGGCGACGACCACCGGTGTACCGTGGCCCGCCGCGCGCGCGATTGCCGCGGCGGGCGACGGATCGACGTCGACCGCCACGCCGGGCGACGCGACCCGGCTCACGACTGCCGCCAGGTCGTCCGGCGCGACGGCACGCGGCGAGTCGGGCGCGGTGCAGACCACGCACGAGGCAATCGACGCCAGCCGGTCGGCGACTGCGTCGACATCCTTGTCGCGCAGGACCCCGAAGACGAGCGGCACCGGTCGCCCGATCGCTTCACGCACGTACGCGGCAAGCGCCGCCGCGCCGGCTTCGTTGTGCGCACCGTCGAGCAGTACCGGCGTGCCACCGATCGTCAGGGGCTCGAGCCGGCCCGGCCACACCACGTCCTCGACCGCGGTGCGGATGGCCGCTTCAGGCACAGGAAAGATACCGTGAGCGTCGAGCAGCTCGAGCATCCGGATGGCTGCGATCGCGTTGGCTGCCTGGTGCCGGCCGCGGAGCGCCAGCGTCAGGTCGGCGTAGTGCCGCACCGGTGTCGACAGCTGCAGGCGCACGCGACCATCCGCCATGTCGACCTGCGCGGATACGTCGGCTGTCGCCATCACGAGTTCGGCGCCGACCTGTCGGCACCGCCCCCGGATGACGTCGAGGACGTCGGGCCGATTGTCGGCGGCCACGACGAGGCTGCCCGGCTTGATCACCGCGGCCTTTTCACGGGCGATGGCGTCGATCGTCGGGCCGAGCAGCTGCTGATGGTCGAGATCGATGGCGGTTACGACGACTGCGACGGCGTCGACCGCGTTCGTGGCATCGAGCCGGCCGCCGAGGCCGACTTCGAGCACCGACACGTCGGCCCGGTGCCCGGCGAACAGCAGCAGGGCCGCGGCCGTGGTCGCCTCGAAATACGTTGGAAGATGTTCGAACGGTGCAGCAGCCGCGGCGACTCTGGCGAGTGCTGCGTCCAGCGCGGCCGGCAGGACGGGCCGGCCGTCGAGGGCGAACCGTTCTTCAAGGTGAATCAGGTGCGGCGAGGTGTACCGGCCGGTGCGGAATCCGGCCGCTCGGAGGCCGCGTTCGAGCATGGCCGTCACCGAGCCCTTGCCGTTCGTGCCCGCGACCGTAATGGCCGGGCAGGCGCGTTCGGGGTGATCGAGGGCAGCCAGGAGGCGGCGGATCTGTTCGAGGCCGAGCTTGACCCCGAACTGTTCCAGTGAGGCGAGGAACGCCCGCGGCTGCACGGCGGTGGCTCAGGCGCCGGCTGGAGCGTCGACGTCGCCCGTGGCCGCTTCCGGCGCCGCCGGCCGGGCACGATCCGGCCGATGGCCGAACAGGCGGAGGACGCGGCCGAGCGTGGCCTTCAACTCGCGCCGGTCGACGATCATGTCGATGAAGCCCTTTTCAAGCAGGAACTCGCTGCGCTGGAATCCGTCGGGCAGCTTCTGGCGGATGGTCTGCTCGATGACGCGCGGGCCGGCGAAGCCGATGAGCGCTTTCGGCTCGGCAATGTTCAGGTCGCCGAGCATCGCGAAGCTCGCGGTGACGCCGCCCGTCGTCGGGTCGGTGAGGATCGAGAGGTAGGGCACACCGGCGCGGTCGAGCCGGCCCAGTGCGGCGCTGATCTTCGCCATCTGCATCAGCGACAGCGCGCCTTCCATCATGCGCGCGCCGCCCGAGCACGAGACGATGATGAGCGGGGCGCGCTCGGCCAGTGCACGCTCCACCCCGCGCGTGATCTTCTCGCCGACGACCACGCCCATGCTGCCGCCGATGAAGCTGTACTCCATGGCGGCCACGACAACGGGAATCCCTTCGAGCCGGCCCGAGGCGACGATGACGGCGTCCTGCTGGCCCGTCTTTTCAATCGAGGCCGCGAGACGATCACGGTAAGGCTTCGTGTCGGTGAAGCCGAGCGGGTCGAGCGACCGAAGTCCGGCATCGTGCTCGGTCCACCGGCCGTCGTCGAGCAGCATCGACAGCCGCTCGGTGGCCGACATCCGGAAGTGATGGGCGCAGTGTGGACAGACCTGCAGCGTCGCGGCCAGGTCCTTGTGATAGAGCGCACGGCCGCACGATGGGCACTTCACCCACAGGCCTTCGGGCACCCGGCTGACCTTCTCGGTCGTTTCGATCGGCTTACGGGTCTTCTTGAACCACGCCACAGGTGCTGACTGTAACGGTTCCGGCCGGTTCCAGGCAACGGCGACCGCGATAGGCGTCAGGCCCGCGGCACGTAATACTGCGTGCCGCGCGTCATGCTCCGGACCTGCCGCAGCAGCTCGTCGACCGTGTCGTCGCCCCACGACAGGTCGAGCTGCGAGGTTTCCACCACCAGCAGCGGCGTGCTCGTGTAGTGGAAGAAGAAGTGGTTGTAGCCCTCGTTGAGCTCGGCCAGATACTCGGCGTCGGGCTGCAGGTCGGTCAGCCCCTCTTCGGCCGCGCGCGCCGCGCGCTCCTGCATGCGGCGGACCAGCAGCTCGGTCGGGGCCTGAAGGTAAATCACGAGGTCCGGCGGGGCCAGATCGCGCGACACGAGCTCGAACAGTCGCTGGTGGATGAACAGCTCGTTGTCGTCGAGGTTGAGGAACGCGTAGATCTGGTCGCGCTCGAAGAGGTAGTCGCAGATCGTCGCGTGGCTGAACAGATCGCCCTGCCGCAGCGAGACGAGCTGCCGGTGACGCGCCAGCGTGAAGAACAGCTGCGCCTGGAACGCGGCGCCGGGCCGGCCGGCATAGAAGTCGGCGAGGAACGGGTTGTCGCGCTCCTCGAGCACGACGGTGGCATCGAGACGGCTGCCGAGCCGCCGTGCGAGTGCCGTCTTCTCGAGGCCGGGAGGTCCTTCGATCGCGATGTACCTGAAGTCCAACCTGAAGCCGGAGTATAGCAGCCGGCTGCGGGTGGGGGCTGGGCTACCATGTGGAACATGTCACGTGCCGGCCGCGGGAACCGAGGTGAGTATCGCGCATGGATGGCCGCCCTGATCGCGGCCGCAGTTGCGGGCGTCGGGTGTGCGACGGGCGGGACGCCCGCGATGCCGGGCGCCATCACCCCCGTGGCGTCGATCGACACACGCGTCTCGTGGATCCTCCGGCTCGAGCAGCAGCGCATCCTGCGCGACGCGCAGCCACCCGCTCCGGTCGATCCCACGGCGCCCGCAGCGGCGACGCCGCGCACTCCGCCGGCGACCGCGCCGGGTGGGCCGGTCGTCATGGCCCCGGCACGGGAACCCGATCTCGCCCTGCTGCTGCGCGATTCGGAACCCGCCATCCGCGCGCGCGCCGCGACCGCCGTGGGCCGCGTCGGCATCGTCGATGAGGGTACTGAGCTGCTTCGTGGCGCGCTCGCTGATCCCGAGGAGGTCGTGCGCGCCAATGCGGCGTTCGGTCTCGGCCTGCTTGGATCGCGTGACGCCGTCGCCGATCTGCTGCCGCTGCTTGCCGACCCGTCATTTACCGTCCGTGCGCGTGCGGTCGACGCGCTCGGCCTGATCGGCGACGCGACGGCAGCCGCTTCCATCGTGGCCGCGTCGGGCGACTGCCCGGCCTGGTTCGCCTCGCTGCTGCCCGACGACGAGGAATATCCGAAGACACCGGAGGTCATCGAAGTCTGCCGGTCGGCGCTCTACGCGCTGGTCCGCCTGCGCGACTTCGATGCGCTGGCCCGGCTGACGCTCGATGCCGACGGCCGTCCGGTCTCGCACTGGTGGCCGGTGGCGTGGGCGCTGCAGCGCATCGACGATCCCCGCGCGCTTCCGGCCCTGCGGAATCTCGCCACGAGCGCGGGTGTCTACACCACGGCGATCGCGCTGCGTGGGCTGGCGGCGCGCGGCGATGCCGAAGCGCTCGCGCGCGCCCGAGAGCTGGCGCGATCGGCCAACGTCGACTTCAAGGTGCGGACCGCAGCCATCGCGCTCGTCGGGCGGGTCGGCGGGAGCGACGATGCGTCGATGCTCGTCGAGATGCTGTTCGACGAGCCGCCGGGATCGCCGCTGGCGCTGCAGATCGTCGAGGCGCTCGGGGAGCTGCGCCAGCCCGACAGTTTCAATGTCGTGCTCGACGGACTGGCCTCGCCGCTGCCGGCGATGCGCGCCGCCGCGCTCAGGGCGGCTGCCCGTATCGATCCCGACGGCTTCCTGTTCGCGCTCTCGGGGTTCGGTCGCGATCGGGACTGGAGCGTCCGGGCCGCGCTGGCCGAGGTGCTCGCCGACCTGCCGCCGGCTGCGGTCACGCCGGCCCTCGTCGATCTGTCGGACGACGAGGATGCGCGCGTGCATCCCGCCGCGTTGCGGGCGCTCGCGGCCGTGAAGGTGCCGGACCTCGACGAGCGGCTGCGCGTTGCCCTCCAGGCCGCCGACTATGCCGAGCGCGCGACGGCGGCCGAGCTGGTGGCCGAGGCGAAGCTGTCCGACGCCGTCGCGCTGCTCGACGAGGCCTACACACGCGGTCAGACCGATACGGCGTACGCCGCGCGCATGGCGGCCGTCGAGGCGATCGCGCGTTTCGGCACCGAGGCCGAGCCGACGCTGCGCCGTGCGCTCGCGGATCGCGACTGGGCCGTGCGTGCGCGCGCCGCGTCGCTGCTGCGCGAGCTGGGCATCGACGCCGAGCCCGTCCGTCCGGCGCCGCTGCGCATGGCCGAGTCGTTCTTCTCGTCGGATGCGCTGCTGCATCCGGCGTACTCGCCGAGGGCCTTCATCGAGACGCGACGCGGCATCATCGAGGTCGCGCTCGACCTGGTTGCGGCGCCGGTGACCGTGGCGACGTTCGTCGAGCAGGTGCGCAGCGGGATGTTCAACGGGCTGCGGATTCATCGGCTGATTCCGGGCTTCGTGATCCAGACCGGCGATCCGCGCGGCGACGGTACGGGTGGTCCCGGCTACACACAGCGAGACGAGCTCAGTCCGGTGCCGTTTCTCCGCGGGTCGATCGGCATGGCGCGCGCGGCGTTCGAGACGGCCGGCAGCCAGTGGTTCATCACGACGGCGCCGCAGCCGCACCTCGACGCGCGCTACACGAACTTCGGTCGCGTCGTCGGCGGGTGGGAGGTGCTCGATCAGCTCGCGCCCGGCGACGTGATCGAGCGCGTGCGGATCTGGGACGGGTTCGAGCTGCGCTAGCGTCGCGCGGGGACGTCGAGCCAATACCCGGCGCGCGCGGGGCGCGCGCCGGCGGACAGAAAAAAAGGGGGCGACGAACGCCCCCTTTCCCGTTGCGGGAGGGCGTACTTACTTCTTCTTCGCGCCCTTCTTCGCGGCCTTCTTGGCCGCCTTCTTGGCCGTCTTCTTCGCCATCGTCGTGTCCCTCCTTTCGCGTTGGGATCTGCGGAGGCTCCGCTTCCGTGCGGCATCGCGGCCAACCGGCGCGCTCGATCCGTTCGTGAAGTGCCTCAGCCTCGAGGCCGGCGGGGCGCACTCATGCGCGACGCTGCACCGGCGAAGTCACGAAAAAAGGCGCGGACACCCGGCCCGCACCCGGTCTCTGCATCCCGTTGACAAAGGAGAAACCTGCGCCCGTTTGCATCGGGGCTGATGGGCCGGGAGAACGTCTCGAGCACCCCGTGCACCGGGGAGCCGGAGCATCTGCGACCGTACCCAACAGATGGTTTGAGTAGGTGGTTCCCACGCAAGATGTAGATTATGGACACCGTTTCTTCGGTGTCAAGCACAAAATGAGCGCATTTGTCAAAAATGAGACGCCGGGTGTGCTGATGAGACGGCTCGGCTCGCCCGGACGGCGATCGGAGCGCGACCGGAAGCGATCGGAAATGCCTGGAACTGATCAGAACGCGCTCGTGCGCGTCCGCTGCCTGTCGGCGTGACGCTCGAGCGCGAGCGTGATGAGGCGATCGATCAGCGCGGGGAAGGGCAGGCCGCTCGCGCTCCACAGCTTGGGGAACATGCTGATCGCCGTGAAGCCGGGCAGCGTGTTGATCTCGTTGACGAACAGTTCGCCAGTCGCGCGGCTGAGCAGGAAGTCGACGCGCGCCAGGCCGGCGCCGTCGATCGCGCGGAAGGCGGCCACCGCCTGCCGCCGGATCTCGGCGTGCAGTTCATCGTCGATCGGCGCGGGGATTTCGGTGCGTGAACCTTCGAGGACGTACTTCGCGTCGTAGTCGTAGAACTCGGCAGCCGGAACGATCTCGCCGGCCACCGACGCTTCCGGCTCTTCGTTGCCGAGCACGCTCACCTCGATCTCGCGTGCCTCGGGAACCGCGACCTCGACGACGACGCGGCGATCGAACTCGAGGGCGCGAACGATGGCCGCCTCGAGCGAAGCGCGGTCGACGGCCTTCGAGACGCCGACGCTCGAGCCCATGTTGGCCGGCTTGACGAACAGCGGGTAGGGCAGCCGCGCCTCGATGTGCGCGATGAGCTCGTCCTTCCGGCGCTCCCAGGCGTGGCGCGTGACGACCTCCCAGTCGGTCACGCGCAGCCCGGCGGCGCGGAAGACCGTCTTCATCATCGCCTTGTCCATGCCGACGGCCGAGGCAAGCACACCGCAGCCGACGTACGGCACATTGGCCAGTTCGAGCAGGCCCTGCACCGTGCCGTCCTCACCGAACGGTCCGTGCAGCACCGGGAAGATGACGTCGAGCGACAGCCCCGTGATGAGCGCCGGCGCGTCGGCCTCGTCGGTCTTCCGGCCGGGCCGGTCGATCAGCACGAGCGATTCGTCGCCCGGGCGCGCGGGCAGGATGACGTCGCGGCCCGCGCGCAGGCGCGCTGCCTCGCTGCGCATCTGATCGATGACCTCGGCGGCCGACGCCGCCGACGGGGGACGGTCGGCCAGCAGCCATCGGCCGTCCTTTTCGATCCGGATGGCGGTGGGCTCGTACCGGCTGCGATCGAGATTGGCGAAGACCGCGGCGGCCGAGGCCACCGAGACTTCGTGCTCGCCGGATCGGCCGCCGTACAACACGCCAACGCGTAGACGTTTCACGGGTGCAGTGGCGCCCGCGCACGGGGGCGGGCGGCGAGTCATTATAGGCTAACGCCGTGACTTCGTCGTTCGACTTCGACGTGGTGTGCGGAGACGGCGCCGCACGCCGCGGTCGGCTGCGTCTGCCGCACGGGACGGTCGAGACGCCCGCGTTCATGCCGGTCGGCACGCGCGCCGCCATCAGGGGCCTGACGGTGGATCAGGTCGAGGCGCTCGATCCCGACATCATCCTGGCCAACACCTATCACCTGCACCTCCGGCCGGGTGACACGCTCATCGCCGAGCTGGGCGGGCTGCACACGTTCATGGGATGGACGCGCCCGATCCTCACCGACTCGGGCGGCTACCAGGTGTTCTCGCTCGCCACGCGGCGGCGCGTCGACGAGACCGGCGTGACGTTCCGCTCGCACCTCGACGGCCAGCTCCTCTCGCTGACGCCCGAGTCGGCCGTCGAGATCCAGGCCCGGCTCGGCTCCGATATCGCGATGATGTTCGACGAGTGCCCGCCCTGGCCGGCGTCGTTCGAGACGGTCGAGGCCGCGATGGAGCGGACGCTGCGCTGGGCGCGCCGCGGCCGCGAGCATTTCGAGCGCGTGCGTGCCGGCCAGGTGCCCGACGTGCCGATGTCGACGCCCGGTCAGGTGCAGTTCGGCATCGTCCAGGGCGGGACATTCCCGGAATTGCGCGACCGCAGCGTGGCCGGGACCGTCGCGCTCGGCTTCGACGCGTATGCCATCGGCGGTCTGTCGGTCGGCGAGCCGACCGACATCATGTATGAGATGGTGGCGCACACCGCGGCGCAGCTGCCCGTCGATCGGCCGCGCTACCTGATGGGGGTCGGCACGCCGCTCGACCTGGTCGAGTGCGTTGCGCGCGGCATCGATATGTTCGACTGCGTGCTCCCGACGCGCAACGCGCGCAACGGCCAGCTGTTCACGCGCCGCGGTCCTATCGTGATCAGGCACGCACAGTACGCGCGCGACCCTCTGCCGCCCGACCCCGAGTGCGGCTGCCCGACCTGCCGCCGTCACTCCCGCGCCTACCTGCGCCACCTGTTCCTTGCCGGGGAAATGAGCGCCGCGGCACTGAACACGGTGCATAATCTGTACTTTTACCTTGACACCATGAAGGCGATTGGAAAGGCTATTGAGTCCGGTAGCTTCAGTTCCTTCAGGCGTCAGTTCCACGAGGCGTACGCCCGTCGACCAGCCGAGTAATGACCCCAGCAACAGCGCTTCTTTCCATCTTCGCCATGGCGCAGCCTGGTCAGCCGCCCCAGAGCCTCTGGGTGTCGCTGATGCCGTTCGTGCTGATGATCGCCATCTTCTATGTCCTGGTGCTGCTGCCCATGCGCCGGCGGCAGAAGAAGATCCAGGACTTCCAGGCGGGCCTGAAGGTCGGCGACCGTGTCATCACCACGAGCGGGATCTACGGACAGATCACCAGGGTCGACCAGCACTCGGTGCAGCTGCAGATTGCCGATAAGGTCCGGATCGAAGTCGCCCGTGCCGCGATCGGCGGCTACCAGGGACAGGAGCCGGTCGTCCCGCCGCAGGGCGGCGGCCTCTAGTACATGAACAGGAACAGCCTCTACTGGAAGTTCGCCCTGATCATCGGCGTCACGGCGCTGGCGACCTGGGCCTTCACCCCGCCGTCCGAGAAGGTCAGGCTCGGCCTCGACCTGCGCGGCGGCGTCCACCTCGTCCTCGGCGTGCAGACCGACGACGCCCTCCGGCTCGAGGTCGAAACGACGGCCGAGCAGCTGCGCCAGGCGCTGGCCGACGAGGGCATTCACGTGACGGTCTCGCCGGCGCTGACCGAGTTCACCGTTACCGGCGTGCCGTCCGACCGTGACGCCCAGTTCCGGACCATCGCCGACGCGCACACCGGTCAGTCCTACGACCGCACGTCGGCGCCCGGCGGCTACCTCTTCCGGATGCGTCCGAACGTGGTGGTGCAGACGCGGCGCGACGCGGTGACGCAGGCGATCCAGACGATCGAGCGGCGCGTCGACGAGCTCGGCGTCGCCGAGCCGAACATTGCCGCCTACGGCAGCGAGGGCGACCAGATCATGGTCCAGCTGCCCGGGCTGCACGACGTGGCGCGGGCGAAGGAGATCATCCGGTCGACGGCGGTCCTCGAGCTGAAGCTCGTTGAGGCCGGCCCGATGCCCGATCGCGAGTCGCTGCTGCAGCCGTATGGCGGGACGGTGCCGGCCGACATGGAAGTGCTGCCCGGCGCGCCGGATCCGGGCGGCATCCCCATGTACTACCTGGTGCGCCGGGTCGCGGCCGTCACGGGCAACGACCTGCGCCACGCGCGACCGACGCTCGACGAGTTCAACATGCCGGCGGTCAGCTTCACGCTGAACCGCGAGGGGGTCGCGAAGTTCAGCCGCGTGACGTCGCAGAACATCGGCCGGCAGCTGGCCATCGTGCTCGACGGCCAGGTGCAGTCGGCGCCGGTCATCGAATCGGCGATCACGCAGGCCGAGGCGCGCATCACCGGCAACTTCACCCAGCAGCAGGTGCAGGACCTCGCGCTCATCCTCCGCTCGGGCGCGCTGCCGGCGTCGCTGACCTATCTCGAGGAGCGTGAGGTCGGTCCGTCGCTGGGCGCGGATTCGATCCGCGCCGGCATCATCTCGTCGCTGACGGGCCTCGCGCTCGTCACGCTGTTCATGCTCTTCTACTACCGCCTCGCCGGGGTGAACGCCTTCGTGTCGATGGTGCTCAACCTGGTGATCCTGCTCGGGTTCATGGCCTATCTCGGCGCGGTCATGACGCTGCCGGGCGTTGCCGGCTTCATCCTGACGATCGCGATGGGTGTCGACTCGAACGTGCTCATCTTCGAGCGCATCCGCGAGGAACTCGCCGCCAACCGGACCGCCCGGCAGGCCGTCAATGCGGGCTTCCGCCGCGTGTTCATCACCATTGTCGACACGCACGTCACGTCGCTCATCGCCGCGGCGTTCCTGTTCCAGTTCGGGACCGGGCCCATCCGCGGGTTCGCGACGACGCTGTTCTTCGGCCTCATTTCGAACGTGTTTACGGCGGTCTTCGTCTCGCGCACGCTGTTCGAGGCGATCCTGTCGCGGAAGCCGGCCGGCACGACCGAGCTGAGCATCTGATTCCGGAGTCATCCCGCGCCATGCGCATCTTCGACAACCCGAACTTCGATTTCATCCGCTGGCGCTGGCACACGTCGATTCTGTCGATCGTGCTGGTGCTGGCAGGCATCGCCACGGTCGTCGTGCGCGGCGGCATGCCGCTCGGCGTCGACTTCACCGGCGGCACCGTCGTCGTGGTCGACTTCGCCGCGCCGATCGACGAGGACACGGTCCGCGATGCGCTCGGGTCGCAGTCTGCCGACGCCGTGGTGCAGCGCTTCGGGTCGGCCGCCGAAAACCAGATGATGATCCGCCTGCCGCTGCTGTCGGAGGGCAACGAGGCGCTCGACGCGGCGGCTGCCGCCGTCGAACAGGGGCTGCGCGCGGCGGGCGTCGGCGAGTTCACCGTGATCAGTCGCGAGCTGGTGAGTCCGACCGTCGGCGCCGAGCTGCGCCGGAAGGCGGTGTGGGCGACCATCACCGCCCTTGGCGGCATCCTTCTTTATATCGGCCTCCGCTTCCGCTTCAGCTTCGCGGTCGGTGCGGTCGTCGCGACGTTCCACGACATCCTCATCACGCTCGCCTTCCTGGTCTGGTTCGGCTACGACCTGTCGCTCAACGTGGTGGCGGCCATCCTGACGATTGCGGGCTACTCGGTCAACGACACGGTCGTCATCTTCGATCGCGTCCGCGAGACGCAGCGGCTGGCCCGGCGCGAGGGGCTCGAGACCGTCGTCAATCGCGCCGTGAACCAGACGCTCAGCCGTACGGTGATTACCGCCGGCACGAGCGTGCTGGCCGTGCTCGCCCTCTATCTGTTCGGCGGCGAGGTCCTGCGCAGCTTCGCGTTCGCCATGCTCGTCGGCATCGTTGCCGGCACCTATTCCACCGTCTTCATCGCGTCGGCGGTGGCGATCGTGCTGAGCAACCGATCGGCGGCCGCCCCGGCAGCGCAGTCGTCGGAGCGCCGCCGCGCCCGCGCCTGATCGGGCGGAACCGCCAGTCCGCCCGTGGATCTGCTTGCCGCCATCCTGCTGGGGGCCGTTCAGGGCATCACGGAGTTCCTGCCGATCTCCAGCTCGGCGCACCTGATCCTCACGAAAGCCTTCTTCGGGTGGGACGCCGGGCGCTTCGGCCTGGCGTTCGATGTGGCCTGCCACGTCGGCACGCTGGCGGCCGTTCTCGTCTATTTCCGCCGCGAGCTGCTGGGTATGGTGCGGAACGTGCCCGATGCCTTCAGCCGCACGCCGTCCATCGACGGCCACCGTATCCGCCTGATTGTCGCGGGCACGATTCCCATCGTCATCGTGGGGCTGACGCTTGCCGACGTCATAGAGGCGACGATGCGGACGCCCGCCGTTGCGGCCACGGCACTGCTGCTCGGGGCCGGGCTGCTGCTGGCCATCGAGCGCATGGGGACGCGCGAGGGTGACGAGCGGAAGCTGGGCGTCGGCGGGGCGCTGCTGATCGGCGCGGCGCAGGCGACGGCGCTCATTCCCGGCGTGTCGCGATCGGGCGCGACGATTGCCGCCGGCATGGCGCTCGGCCTGCGGCGCGACGCCGCGGCGCGCTTCACCTTTCTTATGAGCGTGCCGGCCGTCACGGCCGCGGCCGCCAAGGCGGCGCTCGATCTGCGGGAAACGGGATTCGGCGCCGACGAGGCCGGCCTGTTCCTGGCCGGCATGGCTGCCTCGGCCCTGATCGGCTACCTGACCGTGAAGTACTTCGTCCGGTATCTCGGCACTCACGGTCTCGACGTGTTCGCGTGGTACCGAATCGTGCTCGCGGCCGCCACGTTCGTGTGGCTCGCCCTGGGGACGTGATGCAGCGGCTCCGTCGCGCCTTCATCACCGGCTTCTTCGTCGTCGTCCCGCTCGTCGTGAGCGTGGTCGCCATCGTCTGGCTGTTCCGTTGGGCCGACGGGCTGACGAGCGGTCTGGTCGCCCGACTCGGCCTCGACTACGTGCCGGGGCTGGGTATTGCCGTGACGGCGGCCATCGTGCTGCTGATCGGGCTGCTGGCCAACAACGTCCTCGGGCGGAAGCTGCTGCAGCGTACCGAGCGGCTGCTCCTGCTCGTGCCGCTCTTCCGCACCATCTACGCGCCGGTCAAGCAGCTCATCATGGCGTTTTCGCCCGACAGCGAGGTCGGGTTCAAGCGGATGGTGTTCGTCGAGGATCCCGTCCGCGGCTTCCTCCTGGGATTCCTCACCAAGGAGTTCACGATCGACCGCGGGCGCGGGCCGGAGACCCTTCTGGCCGTCTACGTGCCGACAAATCACCTCTACCTGGGCGACGTCGTGATCTGTCCGCCGTCGCGCGCCATCTTCCCGAAGATGACGGTCGAGGAGGGCATCCGCGTGTTTCTGACCGGGGGCATGGCGCTGGACGAGCGCGTCGACGTGGAGCCTCCGGAGCGCACGCCGGTCGGGCGTCCTCACGATTCGTGATAGATCTCCCTGCGCAGCCCCAGCGAATCAGGCGAACGACCTTCGAAAAGGACGGGAGCATGAACGGTACGGTGGTCCGCCGCCGAGCGGCGATTGTCGCGATTCTGAGCGTCTGTCTTGGATTCTGGCTGGCCGGCGCCGCGCCGGCGGCCGCGCAGGCCGGCGATGTGCCCCACATGGCGGGAGAGGCGAGCCTGGTGCTCCCCGATCTCCGGCAGGTTCAGTTCCTCGGCGGCATTGACGGCCATACGCTGCTGCTGTCGGGTATCGGGATTTCGGTGCTCGGCCTGCTGTTCGGTCTCGGCATCTACGCGCAGCTGCGCAACATGCCGGTGCACCCGTCGATGCGCGAGGTGTCGGAGCTCATCTGGGAGACGTGCAAGACCTACCTCATCCAGCAGGGCAGGTTCCTGCTCATCCTCGAGCTGTTCATCGGCATCATCATCGTCCTTTACTTCGGCGTGCTGCAGCAGTTCACGGCGCTGAAGGTGTTCGTGATCCTGCTCTTCAGCCTGATCGGGATCGCGGGCAGCTACGGCGTGGCCTGGTTCGGCATCCGGGTCAACACGTTCGCCAATTCGCGGACGGCCTTTGCGAGCCTCACCGGCCGTCCCTTTCCCTGCTATTCGATCCCGCTGAAGGCCGGCATGAGCATCGGCATGATGCTCATCAGCGTCGAGCTGCTGCTCATGCTCGTCATCCTGCTGTTCGTGCCGCGGGACTATGCCGGGCCGTGCTTCATCGGCTTCGCGATCGGCGAGTCGCTCGGCGCGGCGGCGCTGCGCATTGCCGGCGGCATCTTCACGAAGATCGCCGACATCGGGGCCGACCTGATGAAGATCGTCTTCCGCATCAAGGAGGACGACGCGCGCAATCCGGGTGTGATTGCGGACTGCACGGGCGACAACGCGGGCGACTCGGTCGGGCCGTCGGCCGACGGCTTCGAGACCTACGGCGTCACCGGCGTGGCGCTCGTGACCTTCATCGTCCTGGCCGTGTCGGACGTGACGGTGCAGGTCCAGCTGCTCGTCTGGATCTTCATGATGCGCATCCTGATGGTCATCGCCTCAGGGGCGTCGTACCTGATCAATGAAGGGATCGCGCGTGCCCGGTTCGGATCGGCCGAGGTGATGAACTTCGAGGTGCCGCTCACGCGGCTGGTCTGGCTCACCTCGCTCGTGTCGGTGGCGCTCACGTTCGGTGCCTCGTACCTGCTGATTCCGACGCTCGGTGCGGCCGGCGACAGCTCGCTCTGGTGGAAGCTGTCGATCGTGATCTCGTGCGGCACGCTGGCCGGCGCAATCATCCCCGAGCTCGTCAAGGTGTTCACCTCGACCGATTCGCACCACGTGCGCGAGGTCGTCACCTCGTCGCGCGAGGGCGGCTCGTCGCTCAACATCCTCTCGGGGCTCGTCGCCGGCAACTTCTCGGCCTTCTGGCTCGGCACCGGCATCGTCGTGCTGATGACGGTGGCGTACTGGGTGAGTCTGAGCGGGCTGGCCGAGGTCGGGATGCTGGCGCCGGCCGTGTTCGCCTTCGGCCTGGTGGCGTTCGGCTTCCTCGGCATGGGGCCGGTCACGATTGCGGTCGACTCCTACGGCCCGGTCACCGACAACGCCCAGTCGGTCTTCGAGCTGTCGACGATCGAGCAGCTGCCGGGCATCCAGGAAGATCTGCACCGGAACTACGGGATTCATCCCGACTTCGAGCGGGCGAAGCACAATCTCGAAGAGAACGACGGCGCCGGCAATACGTTCAAGGCGACCGCCAAGCCGGTCCTGATCGGCACGGCGGTGGTGGGTGCGACGACGATGATCTTCTCGATCATCGTGGCACTGACCGAGGGCCTGGCGCCCGAGCTGGTGGCGCGGCTGTCGGTGCTGCACCCGCCGTTCCTGCTGGGCCTGGTCACCGGCGGCGCGATGATCTACTGGTTCACCGGGGCGTCGATACAGGCCGTGACGACGGGCGCCTACCGGGCCGTCGAGTTCATCAAGGCGAACATCCGCCTCGAGGGGACGACGCGGGCGTCGGTGGAGGACTCGAAGAAGGTCGTCGAAATCTGCACGGTGTATGCGCAGCGGGGGATGTTCAACATCTTCCTCGCGGTCTTCTTCGGGACGCTCGCCTGCGCCTTCTTCGAGCCCTTCTTCTTCATCGGCTACCTGGTGTCGATTGCGCTGTTCGGCCTCTACCAGGCCATCTTCATGGCGAACGCCGGCGGCGCCTGGGATAATGCGAAGAAAGTCGTTGAAGTGGAGCTGAAGGCGAAGGGCACGGACCTGCATGCCGCGAGTGTCGTGGGCGATACGGTCGGGGACCCGTTCAAGGACACCTCGTCGGTGGCCATGAACCCCGTGATCAAGTTCACGACGCTGTTCGGCCTGCTGGCCGTCGAGCTGGCGGTCCAGCTGGCCGGCCAGTATGGCGCGGGGCTGACCGGTTTCCTGGCGGTGGCCTTCTTCGTGGTGGCCGTCGTCTTCATCTGGCGGTCGTTCTACGCCATGCGGATCGGGTCGCTGATCCAGGGGCAGGGATAGCCCTGGGGCCGCCCTGAAAGGGGGGCGGGAAAAAGTACGCGGAAGGGGCGATCGGGCGTGGCCTTTTTCGCGCGAACGGTGTCTAACCAAGAACAGCAGAGTTCATTGACACTGTTTTTTGGCTCTGACTATAATTCCGGGCCTTTCGAGATCAGCTCCGACGCCCTGGGTGCGGCCCGCTACTTGCGGCGGCGCGGTGGGCCCGCAGGCTGGCGCCCGCCTGCAGGGATGCGACTTGAAAGCGTTTGGGACGTTGTGAGGAGGTTCGCCTGTGCCACGCGAAATGTTTGGCGACGTCGTTGACCCATCGATTAAGGTCGGGGCGAAGAAGTGGTATACGGTGCCGCTGTCGATCTTTTTCCATGTGGTCCTGCTCGGCGCCCTTATCGTGATTCCGTTGATGGCCACGACGGACGTGCTGCCGACGCCGCAGTCGGTGATGGCGTTCGCGGTGGCGCCGCCGCCGCCGCCACCCCCGCCGCCGCCTCCGCCGCCGCCGTCGGCCGAGCCGCCGCCGCCCCCGCCGCCCGCCGAGATTGACGTCAACCCGGCGGCTGCGCCGGTCGAGGCGCCGGCCGAGATCAAGCCTGAGCCGCCGCCCGTGATGCGGTCGGTCGTGCAGGGCATCAAGCCCGCGGCGGCCCCGGCTCCGGCGCCGCAGGCGCTGGCGCCCCCGCCGCCTCCGCCGCCGCCGGCTCCGGTGCGCGTCGGCGGTGAAATCAAGGAGCCGAAGAAGGTCCGGCACGTCAACCCGGTCTATCCCAAGATCGCGCAGGCCGCCAAGGTTCAGGGCATCGTGATCCTGGAGGCGACGATTGCGAAGGACGGGTCGGTGCGCGACGTGAAGGTGCTGCGGTCGATTCCGATGCTCGACCAGGCGGCGATCGACGCCGTGCGGCAGTGGCAGTACACGCCGACGCTGCTCAACGGCGTGCCGGTCGACGTCGTCATGACGGTCACCGTCAACTTCACGCTCAACTAGGGTTCGAGGAAGGTCAGAGCAGTAACGTTCGCAGCAAGAGGGAAGCCCAGCCAGGTCGACTGGGCCATTCGACTCGTCCACGACAGGCAGTTACGAAGCAACACGAGTAAGTTCGGAGGCAGGAAACAATGGATCTGATGCAAATGTGGAGTGAGATGAGCCCCTTCGTGAAGGCGCTCGCCGGCGTGCTGATCTTCATGTCGATGTGGTCGTTCGGCGTGTCGATCGAGCGCTACTACACCTTCGCGCAGGCGCGGAAGCAGTCGAAGCTGTACGCGCCGCAGGTGGCCAAGCACCTGAAGGAAGGGCGCCTCAAGGAGGCCATTCAGCTCTCGCAGTCGAAGCAGTACCAGTACAGCCACCTGGCCAAGGTCGTGCTCGCCGGCCTGCAGGAGTACCAGTTCCAGCAGGAATCGGGCGGTGCGGTTGATCGGGCCGACATGGTCGACACCGTGCGCCGCGCCATCCAGCGCGCCACCGCGCTGACGGCCAACGACCTCAAGCGCGGCATCCCGTCGCTGGCGACCATCGGCGCGACGGCTCCGTTCGTCGGTCTGCTCGGCACGACGGTCGGCGTTATCAACGCCTTCCACGGCATCGCGGCTTCGGGCTCGGGCGGCCTCGGCGCCATCTCGGGCGGTATCTCCGAGGCGCTCATCAAGACCGCGCTCGGTCTGGTCGTCGCGATTCCGGCCGTGTGGCTCTACAACTACTTCGCCGGCCGCCTCGAGTACCTGAACGTCGAGATGGCCAACTCGTCGTCGGAGCTCGTCGACTACTTCATCAAGAAGGCGTAACGTCGCGGACCGACGCGGGTCACCAGTTCTCTTAAGGAGTACGCCCCATGGCAATGGATGTTGGCGGCGCCAAAGGCGGGATCAAGTCCGACATCAACGTCACACCGCTCGTCGACGTGATGCTCGTGCTCCTGATCATCGTCATGCTCGTCGCCCCGCTGATTCAGCAGGGTGTCTCGCTCACCCTGCCGACAGCCAACAGCTCGGTGCCAAAGCCGGACACCGATGATCAGACGACCGTCTACGTCGATGCCAACAGCCGGCTGTACGTAAACGCGATCGAGATGACCGAGCCCGAGGTTGTCGCCAGGCTGCGCGAGATCGTCGACAGCGGCAAGTCACAGGTGGTTTACCTCAAGGGCGACGTCGACGCCCCCTACAGCGCCATCATGCAGATGATGGACGCCCTCCGGGCGGCTCAGATCGAGACCGTGGCCCTGATCACCGAGACGACCGCGGCGCTCGGGGGGGAAGGAGACTGATCGATGGCTGAGATGACACCGAGCCAGAGGCGGCGTATGCACGGCGAGGAAGAGATCGTCGAGGCAACGCACGCGAATGTCTCCGCCGAGATGAACGTGACGCCGCTGATCGACGTGCTGCTCGTGCTGCTCGTCGTCTTCCTGGCGGCCCTGCCTCTGACCCAGCGCGGGGTGGACATCAACCTCCCGCTGGAAACCAGTCGCAGCCAGCAGGCGGCCGAGGTGCTCGGGCAGGTCGTTGCGGAGTACACGGCTGATCACCGCCTCACGATCAACAAGCAGGAAGTGCCGCTCAATCAGGCGGCGATGCGCTTCGCTGAGGTCTTCCGCGACCGCCGCGAGAAGACGCTCTTCCTCATCGGGGCGGGCTCGGTCCGCTACGGCGAGATCGTCCAGGTCATCGATGCGGCCGTCAGCGCCGGCGTCGAGAAGGTCGGTATCGTCACCGAGGGAATGCGCCGCGAAGCCGCCGGCGGCGACTGATCGGGTTTCCGGTCACATCACTCCACACGCAGGCAGGGGCAGTCCCGACCGGACTGCCCCTGTTCTCTCTCTTGGGGGCGTACGCTGTGCCCCCGGCCCCACCATTGGCGCTCACACTGCAGCGCCGCCCGGATGCCGCGCGTCGCGTCGGCAGTCTGCCTCCATCTTCCAACGCTGTCGCGGCGATCGGCCGCAGGACGTCGTCCCGGTGGGCTGAGGACGCTGGTGTGACGCTGGTGTGTCGACTGGCCCGCCGACGGCCACGACGATCGCGCGGGCTGACCGTGGCGATTACCTGGTTCCGCCGCGCAGTCCGACCGCTGGCCGAGGCTCTGGGCGACCGGGCTGGAAGCGACACGGACAGGGGAGAGACATGGACATCGTCGACCTGACACCCGATCGGCCGGACCGGCTGGAGCAGGCCGCCCGTATGCTGCACGACGCGCTGCCTCAGGGCTGGCCAACCCTCGAGGCGGCCCGTGCCGAGGTCTGTGAAGTGTGCGCCGTGGGGCCGGAACGGCTCGCCAGAGCCGCGATCGACCGGACCGGAGCCGTCGTCGGCTGGATCGGCGCCATCCGTCGCTACTCACATGCCTGGGAACTGCACCCGCTCGTCGTCCGGCAGGACCGTCAGCGCCGCGGCATCGGGACGTCACTTGTACGCGATCTGGAGCGGCTGCTCGCTGCCCGCGGCTGCCTCACGCTCTTCGTCGGGAGCGACGACGAGACGGGGGAGACGAGTGTGGGGGGAATGGAGCTCTATCCGGACGTGCTGGGCCACGCCGCCCGCCTGACGGTGCACGGCAGCCACCCGGTCGACTTCTACCGCCGGATCGGCTTCGCGATCGTCGGACTGTTTCCGGACGCCAATGGACCCGGCAGGCCCGACATCTGGCTGGCCAAGCGGCTGGAGGCGCGGGCTGGAGAGCCCGCAGCGTCAGCGGTTCGCGGGCGGGACGAAGGCTGAAGCGGCGGAAAAAGGTCCGGGGAAAGACAGAACGGGCCTGCAGCCGGGAGGGACTGCAGGCCCGAACGGGGACGTAACGGCGTCGCGCGCCGTCAGGCCGTCAGTTCGCGGCCGGGACGGCAGCGCCCTGCTTGGCCTGGAGCTCGTTCGCCCGCTCGCGCAGGGCGTCGGCCTCGGCCAGGTACTTCTCCTGGGCGGCGCGGCTCGTCTCCTTCGAGGCGCGGAGCGCGAGCAGCATCGACTTGTAGGTGACCGCCTCGTAGTAGTCGGGATTGATCTCGAGGGCGCGGTCCTCGGCCTGCACGCCGGACTCAATGTAGGCGATGGCCTGCTCACGCGGCACGCTGGTGTCGCGGTAGACCTTGTCGTAGTAGAACGTGCCCATCGTGTGCCACGCTTCGGGGTTGTCCGGCTCGAGGTTGGCGCGCTTCTCGAACGCCTCCATCGTCTTGTCGAACTCGCCCTGGCGGTTGTAGAAGTAGGCGAGCAGCTGGTAGCCGAGCGGCGAATCGGGTCGGACCTCGATCGCCTTCATGAACATGGCCTCGGCCTGTTCCAAGTCGCCCTGATCTTCGTACAGCCGCGCGAGCAGCTGGTAGTTGGCCGGATCGTTCGGCTCCCAGGCAATCAGCTCCCGGGCAACCGGCTCGGCCTGGCTGAAGTCGTCGAGCTTGCCGGGGCCGTAGACCGCAATCAGGTACTCGAACGACAGCTTCCGGAACTGGGCTGCCTGGGGCTCCTCCGACCCGGCCAGCTTGTCGATGGCCAGCCGGTAGTTCTGGGCGGCCTTCGGCAGCAGCGCGTCGTTCTCGGGGTCGCCGGCGCGCGTGGCCCGGTACATGTTGTCGTAGCTGTTGGCCAGGTAGAAGTACGAGAACCCGAAATCGGGATTGTGCGAAATCGATTCCTCGAACTTCGCGGCGGCTTCCGGGTAGTTACCCGCCGCGTACAGGGCGGCGCCGTCCCTGAAGGCCTTGAGTGAGCGGATGCTGCTCAGCGAGTACTGGCCGCAGGCGCTCGTCGCAACGGCGAGGCCGATGACGAGCACGACCATGCGGGTCAATCGGAATTGCATGCACGTCCCCTTTTTGCTTGACGTCCAGGGGCGACCCCTGGCGGCTGGCGATGTGTTCAGAGCCGAGTAAGTATAGGGCCCGGTCTGCCGGTCGTCAAGGTGCCCGCCAGCCAGCGGCAGCCCGGTAACCGGCCGTCGTACAGCGACTTGTCGCGTTCTCCGGTATCATGGAGGGCGCACCGGTCGGCTGAACCTCTCGCTCCTTCAGTTAGACACCGGCCTCTATGATCCGGTTCGAAGACCTTCTCGAAAAGGTTCGGGCCTCGAACCCCGATGCCGACCTGGAACTGCTCCGCCGGGCCTACGTCTTCGCTGCCTACGAGCACAAGGGCCAGGTCCGCAGGTCGGGAGAGCCGTATCTCGTTCATCCGCTGAATGTTGCCGACATTCTGGCCGACATGCGGCTCGATGTCGTCGCCATCGCGGCGGGTCTGCTCCACGATATCGTCGAGGATACCCCGAACACCATCGACCGGATCCGCGAGCTGTTCGGCGACCAGGTGGCCCACGTCGTCGAGGGCGTGACCAAGCTGTCGAGCCTCCAGTTCGCGTCGAGCGAGGAGCGCCAGGCCGAGAGCTTCCGCAAGATGCTCATGGCCATGGTCGACGACATCCGGGTGATCCTGGTCAAGCTCGCCGACCGGCTTCACAACATGCGGACGCTCCACTACCTGCCTGAAGACCGGCGCGCCCGCATCGCCCAGGAGACGCGCGACATCTACGCGCCGATCGCCAACCGCCTGGGCATGAGCAAGCTCAAGAACGAGCTCGAGGAGCTGGCCTTCCGCCACCTCGAGCCGGCCACGTATCACGCGCTCCGGCAGGAGGTCGAGCAGAAGCGGCAGGCGACCGAGGGCCTCATCGATCAGCTCACGCGGCAGCTGCAGGCCGCGCTCGACGAGGCGCAGATCCCGGTCGTGCGGATCGAAGGGCGCATCAAGCGCCTCTGGTCGATTTACCAGAAGCTGCAGCGGCAGAAGATTTCGCTCGACCAGGTGTACGACTTCATCGCGCTTCGGGTCATTACCCAGTCGGTGAAGGACTGTTACGGCGTGCTCGGCATCGTCCACCAGATGTGGTCGCCGGTGCACGGCCGGTTCAAGGACTTCATCGCGATGCCCCGGCCCAACGGCTACCAGTCGCTGCACACCTCGGTGGTCGGCGACGGCGGCGTGCCGTTCGAGATCCAGATCCGGACCGAAGAGATGCACCGCGTGGCCGAGGAGGGCATCGCGGCGCACTGGAAGTACAAGGAAGGACGGGTCGGCGCCGATCGCGACGAGCAGTACTTCGCCTGGCTGCGGCGGCTGCTCGAGCTCCAGCAGGAAGTCCGCGATCCGCAGGAGTTCATGCAGAACCTCCGGATCGAGCTCTATCCGGAGGACGTCTACATCTTCACGCCGAAGGGTGAGGTGAAGTCGCTGCCGCGCGGCGCCACGTGCGTCGACTTCGCGTACTTCATCCACACCGACGTCGGCCACCGCTGCGTCGGCGCGCGCGTCAACGGGCGGATGGTGCCGCTGCGCACGCGCCTCAACAACGGCGACATCGTCGAGATCATCACGCAGCCCGGCCACGTGCCGAGCCGCGACTGGCTCACGTTCGTCACCACGTCGCGCGCGCGCAGCAAGATCAAGCACTTCATCCACGCGCAGGAGAAGGCGCGGAGCGTCGAGCTGGGCCGGCGGCTCTTCGACAAGGAAGTCAGGCGCTTCGGCATCGATCGGGCGCTCCTGACCGACGAGGCGCTCACGCGCGCGGCGGGCGACTTCAGCACCATCCGGGTCGTCAAGGTCGACGACCTCTACGCGGCGATCGGCTACGGCAAGATCACGGCCCGCGCGGTCCTGTCGAAGATCGTCGGGCAGGAAGCGCTGCGCGAGAAGGAAAAGGAGTCGGAGGCTGCTGCCGCGGCGCCGGCCGCGCGCCGGACGACGCCGGGCTCGCCGGACGATCCGAAGATCAAGGTCAGCGGTGTCGACGACGTGATGGTGTTCCGGGCGAAGTGCTGTAACCCGATCCGCGGCGAGAAAATCGTGGGCTACATCACGCGCGGCAAGGGCGTCTCGGTCCACGCCGTGACCTGTCCGAACGTCGTCAACCTCCTGTTCGATCCCGAGCGGCGTATCGACGTCGAGTGGGACACCAGCACCGACGCCCGCCCCTACACGGTGCGCCTGAAGATCAACGTCGAAGACCGGCGCGGCATCCTCGCCGACATCACCGCCTGCGTGGCCGACGACAACACGAACATCCGCGAGGTCGAGGCCAACGCCGAAGAGGACCACCGCGGATCGATCCGCATGACGGTCGAAATCAGCGACCTCCGTCACCTCGAGCGGGTGATGAAGTCGATTCGGAACGTGCCGGGTGTGCTGGCCGTCGAGCGGTCGGCACGTGAGATAGGCGCCGTTACCGTACGGCGATGACGTCGATCTCGACGCGGACGTCGCGCGGCAGCCGCGCGACCTCGACGGTCGAGCGCGCGGGCGGCGGATCGGGCATGAAGCGCGCGTAGACCGCGTTCATCGCCTCGAACTCCCCGAGATCCTTCAGGTACACGGTCGTCCGCACCACATGCGCGAACGACAGGCCGGCGGCCGCCAGGATGGCCCGCAGGTTGCGGAGCACCTGCTCGGTCTGCCGGGCGATGTCGCCGTCGACGAGCTGTCCGGTGACCGGATCGAGCGGGATCTGGCCCGACACGAACAGGAAGGGGCCCGCTTCAATCGCCTGACTGTAAGGGCCGATGGCAGCCGGCGCCTCGGCCGTGCTCACCGCCCGTCGGGAAGGAGCTGGCGCAGACATGTGGAAGCCGGGCGACGCGCGCCCGGCAGGGTCAGGCGGCCTTGACGACGCGGTTCGAGCGGATGCAGCGGGTGCAGACGCGGATGCGGCGCACGCTGCCGTTGATCAGAGCGCGGACGCGCTGCAGGTTCGGCTCGAAGCGGCGGGACCGCACGTTGTGCGCGTGGCTGATCGTCCGGCCGAACGCGGGGGTCTTGCCGCAGATTTCACACTGTTTGGCCATATCGGTGTCCAGCAAACATGAGAAGCCGTGGCAACGACGGCTCCGAAGAACAAGTCAGTATAGCAGAGGCCCGGGTGCGTGACGCGTCGGGACTGGCGCGCGGGCGATTTGCGTGTTACAACACAGAACCCCGCGCGGCCTTCCGGCGTCTAATCCCCTACCCCTCGCCGGAGCGGTCGCGTAGAGGGCGATGTGAAGTCATCTACTGCCGTACTGTCCCACGGCGGTGGCACCTCCCGGGGCTCAGGCCCTCACGAGGCGACGCAGTTCGGGGACTTGCAGAGAGTCGGTAGTCTGGCATACTTGGCATTGATGTTGCTTCGGGTTGGCTCCATATCATTCTCCGTTCCGGTTCATACCGCGGAGCGACCCGAGGAGGAGGCGCAATGACTCGACGGACTGATAAGGCGGATAAGGCCAGGGCGCGCCACGCCGAACTGAAGCGCATTCTCGAGGAGCGTCGGCGCGAAATCCTCAACGAAGTGCAGGAGAAAATGCGCGATGTCAGGGCCGTCGGCGCTTCGGGCGAGGGCCAGGGCGTGCTCGATGCGGCCGAGACGACCGAGGCCGACATCCAGGACGACATCGAGCTGGCGCTCATCCAGATGAAGTCCGAGACCCTGCACAGGATCGAGGAGGCGCTGGCCCGTCTCGACGAAGGGACCTATGGCTACTGCAACGAGTGCGGCGACGAGATCTCGGAGCGTCGTCTCCGGGCGCTGCCGTTTGCCGTCCGGTGCAAGGACTGCGAGGAGGCCCGCGAACTCGAGGAGTTGCGCGAGCGTCACCAGCCGGGCCGTCGATCGGCCGGGTACCTGCTCGATTTGAACTGAGTTCGGCGTCCGCGCCGCCATCCGATGCGCAGGTTTCGCCGAACGGCGGAATCTGCGCTTTTCTGTTTTTGAGCGCGGGGAGCCCGCCCGTGACGCGCCCGAGGGGCGCGTCGGAGGGATGTGAACGATGAGTAACGAAACGACCACGGAGAGACAGGGAGAACGTTCGTTCTCGGTACCGCGCGAAGTGCCGGTCCTGCCGCTGCGGGATACTGTGCTGTTCCCGAACTCCTTCATGCCGCTTGCCGTCGCCCGCGAGTCGTCGGTGACGCTCATCGACGACGCGATCGCGAACGCGAAGGTGATCGGTGTCTTCACCCAGAAGGATCCGGCCCAGGAGGAACCGGGCGAGGGCGATCTCCACGAGGTGGGCACGCTCACGCACATCCACAAGATGTTCAAGCTGCCCGACGGCAGCCTGCGGCTGATCGTCCAGGGCCTCACCCGCCTGCGCCTCGAGCGCATCACCGCGACCCGGCCGTACCTGCGCGCCGAGGTCAGCGAGCTGCACGACGAGCGCGACGAGTCCGAGGCGCTGCAGATCGACGCGCTCGAGCGCAACATCCGGGCGAACTTCGCCCAGGTCGTCCAGCTGTCGCCGGTGCTCTCCGAGGACCTGACGGCGCTGGCGAGCAACATCAGCGACGTGTCGCGGCTGACCGACTTCATCGCGTCGAGCCTGAGCACGATCAGCACCGCGACGCGCCAGGATCTGCTGTCGACGCCGCGCATCCGCGACCGGATGGACAAGCTCAACCGGATCCTCACCAAGGAGCTCGAGGTGCTCGAGCTCGGGTCGAAGATCCAGTCGCAGGTGCAGTCGGAGGTCGGCAAGGGCCAGCGTGAGTACTTCCTGCGCGAGCAGATGAAGGCGATCCAGCGGGAGCTGGGCGAGGGCGACGATCAGCAGCGCGAGATCGACGAGCTGCGCGAGAAGATCGAGGCCGCCGGCATGCCGGAGGACGTGAAGAAGGAGGCGCTGCGCGAGCTCGATCGCCTGTCGAAGATGCCCGCGGCCGCGGCCGAGTACACCGTGGCCCGCACCTACATCGACTGGCTCGTGGCGCTGCCGTGGAACGTCCGGACCGAAGAGGTCATCGACCTGCAGAAGACGAAGGAGGTCCTCGACGCCGACCACTCCGGGCTCGATCGGCTCAAGGAGCGGATCCTCGAGTACCTCGCCGTCCGCAAGCTGCAGCCCGACGTGAAGGGGCCGATCCTCTGCTTCGTCGGGCCGCCGGGCGTGGGCAAGACGTCGCTCGCGCGTTCGATTGCCAACGCGATCGGGCGCAGGTTCGTCCGCGTCTCGCTCGGCGGCATGCGCGACGAAGCCGAGATCCGCGGCCACCGGCGCACCTACATCGGCGCGCTGCCGGGCCAGATCATCCAGGGGCTGCGACGGGCCGGCTCGAAGAACCCGGTTTTCATCCTGGACGAGATCGACAAGCTCGGCTCCGACTTCCGGGGCGATCCGGCGTCGGCGCTGCTCGAGGTCCTGGACCCCGAGCAGAACAATGCGTTCCGGGATCACTATCTCGATGTGCCGTTCGACCTGTCGGAGGTGCTCTTCATCACGACGGCGAACGTGCTCGACACGATCCCGGCGCCGCTCCGTGACCGCATGGAGGTGCTCGAGCTGTCGGGCTACACCGGCGAGGAGAAGCTTCAGATCGCCCGCGATCACCTCGTCGGCCGGCAGATCGAGAACCACGGCCTGAAGCCCGGCGACGTGACGTTCACCGACGAGGCGCTGCGCGCGATCATTCACGGCTACACGCGCGAGGCCGGCGTGCGCAACCTCGAGCGTGAGATCGGGTCGGTCGTGCGCAAGATCGCCCGTCGCCACGCCGAGGGCAACACCGAGCCGGTCGTCGTCACGCCCGAGGTGGTCGAGGAGCTGCTCGGCGCTCCGCGCCACATCGACGAGGAGATGCGCGACCGCACGCGCGATCCCGGCGTGGCCATCGGCCTGGCCTGGACGCCGGTCGGCGGCGATGTCCTGTTCGTCGAGGCGTCGCGCATGCCCGGCGGCAGCTCGCTGACGATCACCGGGCAGCTCGGTGACGTGATGAAGGAGTCGGCGCGCATCGCGCTTTCGTGGTTCCGGGCGAACGCGGCGCGCTACGGCGTGGATCCGGCCTTCTACAAGGACGCCGAGATCCACCTGCACGTCCCGGCCGGCGCGATCCCCAAGGACGGCCCGTCGGCCGGCGTGACGATGGTCACGGCACTCGCCTCGGCGCTGTCGGGACGACCGGTCAGGCCCGACGTGGCGATGACGGGCGAAATCACGCTGTCGGGACGCGTGCTGCCGGTCGGCGGCATCAAGGAGAAGGTGCTGGCGGCCCGCCGGATGGGGATCCGCGAGATCATTCTTCCGAAGCAGAACGAGAAGAACATCCTCGAGGATCTGACGCCGGAGCAGCGCCGGGATCTCACCTTCCACTACGTCTCGGAGATGGACGAAGTGCTGGTACTGGCGCTGCAGCCGGCGCCGCGGAAGTCGGACGTGCCGCGGACCGAAGGTCCACGGCCGCGCTTCAGCCTTGCCTGAGGAAGGCCGGAACGCGCCGCCGGGGGTCATCCCCGGCGGCGTCTCGTGCCTGTCCTCAGATGCCCGTCGAGCATCGCCAGCCCCGCGGCCGTCTTCAGGTCGACGATGTCGCCGCGCTCGACCATCCGCCACGCCTCCCGCAGTGTTACGACCTTCGCTTCGATCTCTTCGTCCGGATCGTTGGCCACCGGTCGTCGTGGCCGGACGAGATCGCGGCACGCGTAAAAGGTGAGCTTCTCGTCGCAGAAGCCGGGCGTCGGATAGTAGACGCCGAGCTTCTCGACTGTCTTCGGCCGGAAGCCGGTCTCCTCGAGGCACTCGCGCCTTGCCGCGCGCGCCGGTGCTTCACCGGGCTCGAGCGTTCCGGCCGGCACCTCCCACATCCACCGCCCGATCACGTACCGGTACTGCCGGATCAGGATGATGGTCGCCGGGTCGGGCTGCGGCAGCAGCACGACCGAACCGCGATGGCGGACGACGTCCATCTGGAGGCGCCGGCCGTCGCCGTTGCGCACCGTGTCGCGGTTGACCGTGATGATGCGGCCGCGATAGACCGTCCGACTCCGTTCGAGAACGAGAGCCGGCCGCTGCGTTCGTGCTGGTGTGCGTCGGTGTCGTGTCATGGTGTCTCCGGTGGCAGGTCGCGGCGGCCGCCATCGGGCCTCGCGGCGGCGCGTCGCAACGCGTCGACGACACCCTGCAGATCATCGGGCAACGGCGACGAGAGCTCCATCATGCGGCCGTCGCGGGGATGGTCGAAGACGAGCCGGGTGGCGTGCAGGAACGGGCGCTCGAGCCGGGTGACGGCGGCAGGAGCTCCACGTCGCCGGCCGCCGTAGACGGGATCGCCCACGACGGGATACCCGGCTTCCGACAGGTGCACGCGGATCTGGTGCGTGCGGCCCGATTCGATCGCCACGGTCACGAGCGACAGCGGTCCGAGCGGTTCGACGTCGACGATCCGGGTGAGCGCGGCGCGCCCCTTCGGCGCCCGCGTCGACATCTTCTGTCGATGGACCGGATCGCGGCCGATCGGGCGATCGAAAACCGCACCCTTCTCGGGGCGGCCCCACACAAGCGCCGTGTAGAGCTTCTCGACACGGCGGCCCGCGAACTGGCGCGCGAGCGCCTGGTGCGCCGCGTCATGTTTGGCCACGACCATCAGCCCCGACGTGCCGCGATCGAGCCGGTGCACGATGCCCGGCCGTGCCTTGCCGCCGATGCCGCTCAGGCCCGACAGGTGAAAGAGCAGGGCGTTGACGAGTGTCCCCGACGCATGCCCCGCGCCCGGGTGCACGACCATGCCTGCCGGTTTCTCGATGACGGCCAGATCGTCGTCTTCGTAGCGGATGGTCAGCGGCAGCGCTTCGGGCTCAGGTGTGTCGGGTTCGGGCGGCGGTACGTCCACTTCGACGATGCAGCCGGCGACGAGAGGGGTCGACGGCCTGGCCTCTGCGCCGTTGACGCGCACGTGTCCGGTGCGGATCAGCCGTTGCGCCTGCGATCGCGACAGCGCGGGCACGCACTCGGCCACGTACACATCCAGCCGCTTCCCGTCGTCGTCCGGGCCGACCTGCAACCTGTGTGTGGCATCCACGGCCGCGGGAGCGATGGTCGAAGGCCTCAGCGCGCCGGCCGGGCGGGCACCACCTCGGCGGGGCGCCGGCGCAGCCGGTAGAGCATGGCGATGGCGATCGGGAAGAGCACGACCGAGATGAACTGGGAGGTGGACAGGCCGGCGATCGCGCCGCGGTCGTCGCCGCGGTAGAACTCGATGATGAAGCGCGAGATCGCGTAGAGCAGGACGTAGAGCCAGAATGTGCGGCCGGCGAACGGCCGGCCGCGGCGCTCGGTCGCCAGAAGCAGGATCATGATCAGCAGTTCGGCGCCGGCGTCGTAGAGCTGGGTCGGATGCAGCGGAATGCCGAGCGGTGTGCCGACGTTGGCCGCCGCCACCGGGTCGGTGAAGGTGACGGCCCAGGGGACGTCGGTCGGCCGGCCGTAGCAGCAGCCGGCGAGCAGGCACCCGAACCGTCCGATGACGTGGCCGAGCGCGATGCCCGGTGCCGCCAGATCGGCCGTCGTCCAGGGCGGCAGCTGGTAGCGGCGGACCAGCCACAGGCCGACACCGAGCGCGGCGATCAGGCCGCCATAGAAGACGCCGCCGGCCCGCACGAGCGAAAAGATCTGGCGCGGCTGCTCCACGAAGTAGCGGAAGTCGACCACGACGAGCATCAGCTTCGCCCCGACGAGCGCGGCGATGATCAGGTAGATGCCGAGGTCCATGATGCGCGAGCCGTCGAGGCCGAGGCGCCGTCCGCGGACGACGGCCAGCTGCAGCGCGGCCAGGTAGGCGGCGGCCAGCAGCACGCCGTACGAATAGACCGGCCAGTCACCGAACTCAACGAGGATGGGATGCATGGCGCCTCGTCAGGAAGAGCTCCGCGAAGATGAGGACCGCGCCGCACGAGATGGCGGCATCGGCCACATTGAATGCCCAGAAGTGCCAGTGGCCCCGGTACACGTCGATGAAGTCGATCACGTGTCCCAGGCGGACCCGATCGATCAGGTTGCCGGCCGCGCCGCCCATGACGAGTGACAGGCCGGCCCGCGCAAGCCGCTCCTCGGGGTGCACCTGCCGCGCATAGTAGGCGATGGCGGCCAGCGCGGCCAGCGCCAGCATCATCGTGAGCGCCGAGCGGAGCGGGTGCGCGACGTCGTTGAGGAATCCGAACGCTACGCCCGCGTTGTGGATGTGCACGAGGTCGAGCAGGCCCGGGATGATCGTGATCGAGTCGAACAGCGGGATGTGACGCTGCACCAGCAGCTTCGTCACCTGGTCGGCGACGATGACCGTCGCAATGAGCCACCAGGCCAGCGCACGACGGCGCGCGTCGACGGCCGGCACGGTCGCCGACGTCGCGGTGTCGACCGGTCCGGCCGGGTGGCCGGCCTCTTCAGGCGGCATCCGAATCCTTCATGACGGCCGCGCACCGGTCGCAGATGCCGCGCTCGACCAGGGCGGGCACCACGCGCCAGCAGCGCGGGCACTTCTCCCCGTCGGCGCGGCGGACCTCCACTGTCAGATCGCCGTCGCTGCGCTCGAGCGCGACGTCCGACGTGATGAAGAGCATCGGCAGGTCGTCGCGCACCGCAGCGAGCAGCTCGTAGGTGTCGCCGCTGGCGCGCAGCACGATCTTTGCCGCCAGCGCGCTGCCGATCTCCTTCCGCTGCCGCGCGCCTTCGAGCGCCTGATTGACCGCCGAGCGGACGTCGAGCAGCTGCTGCCAGCGCGCCTCGAGCTCCTCGTCGATCCACTCGTTCAGGTTCGGGAACGCGGCCAGGTGCACGCTTTCTTCGCGCGGTCCCGGCAGGTAGCGCCAGACCTCGTCGCTCGTCATCGACAGGATCGGCGCCAGCAGCCGGGCGAGCGCGTCGGCCACCAGGTAGCAGGCTGTCTGCGCCGAGCGCCGCTCGAGCGAGCCCGGCGCGAGCGTGTAGAGCCGGTCCTTCGACACGTCGGCGTGGAAGGCGCTCACGTCAACCGTGATGAACTCGTTGAGCGAGTGGAAGATCCTCTGGAAGTCGTAGGCGAGGTACGCGTCCTGCACCTCGCGCGACAGCCGGCCGAGCCGCGCCAGCACGAACCGGTCGACGCCGATCATCTCGTCGCGTGCGACGCTGTCGCGCGCCGGATCGAAGTCGTACAGGTTCGAGATCAGGTAGCGGAACGTGTTCCGGATCTTGCGGTAGGCCTCGACCGTCCGCGCGATGATCGACTTGCCGAGCCGCACCTCGTCGCGGTAGTCGACCATCGAGACCCACAGGCGGAGCACGTCGGCGCCGTTCTGCGCGATCACGTCCTGCGGCACGACCGTGTTGCCGAGCGACTTCGACATCTTGCGGCCCTGCTCGTCGACCACGAACCCGTGCGTGAGCACGCCGGTATATGGCGCCCGGTCGCGCGTACCGAGCGCGACGAGCATCGACGACTGGAACCAGCCTCGGTACTGGTCGGTGCCCTCCAGGTACAGATCGGCCGGCCACTGCAGCTCCGGCCGCCGTGCGAGCACCGCCTCGTGGCTGCAGCCCGAGTCGAACCACACGTCGAGGATGTCGCGCTCGCGCTCGAACGTCGTGGCGCCGCACGCTTCACAGGCGAGTCCCTCGGGGACGAACGCTTCGATCGGCGCTTCGTACCACGCGTCGGCCGACTGCTCGGCGAACACTTCCGCCGCGCGATCGACGATGGCGGGCGTGAGCATCGAGTGGCCGCAGGCCGTGCAGGCGAGCGCTGGTATCGGGACGCCCCACGCGCGCTGGCGCGAGATGCACCAGTCGGGCCGGTTCACGTACATGCCCGTCATGCGCTCACGGCCCCACTCGGGATGCCAGCGCACGCTGTTCGCTTCACTGAGCGCGGCAGGACGCAGCCCGTCCATGCTGATGAACCACTGCGGCGTGGCGGTGAAGATGACCGGCTGGTGGCAGCGCCAGCAGTGCGGGTACGAGTGCTCGATGTCGCCGCGCGCCAGCAGCCGGCCCCGCTCGGCGAGCGCCTGTTCGACCACCGGGTTGGCGTCGAACACCTTCATGCCGCCCACGATGCCGACATCGGGCAGGAACCGGCCGTCGGGACCAATCGGCGAGTAGGTGTCGAGGCCGTATCTGACGCCCGTGTTGAAGTCGTCGGCGCCGTGACCCGGCGCCGTGTGGACCGCGCCGGTACCCTGTTCGAGCGTCACGTAGTCGGCGAGCACGCCGAGCGAGTCGCGCTCGTAGAGGGGATGACGGAACACCAGGCGCTCGAACGCCGAGCCCGGGAACGTCGCGACCGGCGAGGCGAACGTGTGTCCCGTGGCGGCCGTGACCGCCTCCGCCATGGCTTCCGCGATGACGACGAGTCGCCCGTCGAGCTCGTAGGCGCCGTACCGGTAGTCGGGGTGAAACGCGATCGCGAGGTTCGACGGGATCGTCCAGGGCGTCGTCGTCCAGATGAGGACCGTGACGCGACGGCCGGCGAGCGCCGGCGCCGTCCCGGCGAGGCGCGCCACCGACTCGGACGTCATGTCGAACTCGACGTAGATCGACGGCGAGGTGTGCGGCTCGTACTCGACCTCGGCTTCAGCGAGCGCGGTGCGGTCGCGCAGACACCAGTACACCGGCTTCTTGCCCTTGTAGACGAGGCCGCGCCGCACGAACTTGCCGAGCGAGCGGACGATGTCCGCCTGATAGGCCGGATCCATCGTCAGGTACGGCCGGGCCCAGTCGCCGATGATGCCGAGGCGCTTGAAGTCCTCGCGCTGCGACGAGACAAACTTCCCGGCGTAGGCGCGGCACGCCCGGCGGAACTCGACCGGCGAGCGATCCTTGGCCGCGGCGCCGAGCTCGCGTTCGACGTTGAGCTCGATCGGCAGGCCGTGACAGTCCCAGCCCGGCACGTACGGCGCGTCGAAGCCCGCCATCGTGCGCGACTTGACGATCATGTCCTTCAGGATCTTGTTCAGCGCATGCCCGATGTGAATCCGGCCGTTGGCATACGGCGGGCCGTCGTGCAGCACGAACTTCGGCCGCCCGCGACCGGCCTCGCGGAGCCGGCCGTACAGGTCGATGGCGTCCCAGCGGGCGATGACCTGCGGCTCGTTCACCGGCAGGTTGGCCTTCATCGGGAACTCGGTGCGTGGGAGATTGAGGGTGTCTTTCCAGTCGGACATGATGGGCCGAAACCCACATTCTATGATGCCGGCAGGGGCGAGCGACAGTCCGGCACGGGTGCAGGGGAGGAGCCGCGGGCAGCGGCGGGAGGCCGGGGATCAGCCCGGCGGCCACGCCAGGCTGCGGCCGGCAAGCACGTGCAGGTGCACGTGATAGACCGACTGGCCGGCCTCGCGGTTGCAGTTGAAGACGGTCCGGTACCCGCGCTCGTGATAGCCGTGCTCCTTCGCCAGCGCCGCGGCCGTCCGTACCATCCGGCCGACCAGCGCATCGTGTGCCGGCTCGAAGTCGTTCAGCGTCGAGATGTGCTCACGCGGGACGATCAGCACGTGGAAGGGCGCGGCCGGCGCGATGTCGCGGAACGCCACCAGGGCGTCGTCTTCGTAGACCTTCGTCGCAGGGACTTCGCCGGCGACGATGCGGCAGAAGAGGCAGCTCATGGGCCGATTATACGGACGCGCGGCCCGGGCGGGCCTCGACCACCCGCTCGATGCCGGCCAGGTCGCGGTGCACGCGGATCGACCCGAAGCCGCGCGCCTCGAGCAGGCGCTGCACGTCGGCAGCCTGCCCGAAGCCGATTTCCACCAGCAGCACACCGTGGCCGCGGAGCGCCCGACGCGCGTCGTCTGCAAGGGCGCGGATGACCGCGAGGCCGTCCTCGCCGCCGAAGAGCGCCCCGTGCGGCTCGAAGTCGCGCACGTCGGGCATCAGCTGCTCGCGATGCGCCTCCGGAATGTAGGGCGGATTCGACACGATCAGGTCGACGTCGACCGCGCCGCCGGTCAGCGGGGCGTGAACGAAGGCGATGCGATCGACCGCGTCGTGCCGCGCGGCATTCTCCTTCGCCAGCGCGAGCGCTTCGGCCGACACGTCGGTGGCCGTGACGCGCAGCGAGGGCCGCTCGCACACGAGCGTCACCGCGATGCAGCCGCTGCCGGTGCCGACGTCGATCACGCGCAGGTCGGGACGGTCCAGCGCGTCGACCGCGGCAAGCGCTCGCTCGACCAGAAGCTCCGTTTCGGGGCGCGGAATCAGCACGGCAGGACCCACGCGGAAGCTGCGACCGTAGAACTCCTTCTCGCCGACGAGATAGGCGACCGGCTCGCCTGCCGCCCGCCGCGCGATCAGCAGGTTGAACCGTTCGAGCAGGTCGGGCGGGACGTCTTCGTGCTGCCGCACGATCCAGCCGGCCATGTCCCAGCCGAGCAGGTGGCGCAGCAGCGTGACGGCGTCGGCGCGGGCGTTCTCATGGCCCGTGCCGATCGTTTCGAGCGCACGGCGCACCGCCTCGGCAGCGGTCATCGTGTCAATCAGGATGCGGCCGGCTCGGCCTCGGTCGCCTGCTGCAGCTTCTCGGACTGTGCACGGGCCTCGAGCTCGCCGATCAGTTCCTCGAGGTCGCCGTCGAGCACCTCCGACAGCCGGTGCAGCGTGTAGTTGATCCGGTGGTCGGTGACCCGGTTCTCCTTGAAGTTGTAGGTGCGGATCTTCTCGGAGCGTTCGCCCGTGCCGACCTGACCGCGCCGCTCCTTCGCGATGGCTTCCTGCTGCCGGCGCAGCTCCATCTCGTACAGGCGCGAGCGCAGCACCTTCATCGCCTTCTGCTTGTTCTTGATCTGCGACTTTTCGTCCTGCTGCGAGACGACGATGCCGGTGGGGATGTGGGTGATGCGGACGGCGGAGTAGGTCGTGTTGACGCTCTGGCCGCCGGGACCGCTCGCGCAGAAGGTGTCGATGCGCAGATCCTTCGGGTCGATCTGGACGTCGACTTCCTCGGCCTCGGGCAGCACGGCCACGGTGGCCGTCGACGTGTGGATGCGGCCGCTCGCTTCGGTGACCGGCACGCGCTGGACGCGATGGACGCCGCTCTCGAGCTTCAGCCGCCGGTACGCGCCGCGCCCCTCGATCGACGCGATCACTTCCTTGATGCCGCCGACGCCGGTCTCGGCCATCGACAGCACTTCCACCTTCCAGCCCTGCCGTTCCGCGAAGCGCGTGTACATGCGGAACAGGTCGGCCGCGAACAGCGCCGCTTCATCGCCGCCGGCCGCCGGGCGGATCTCGATGACGACGTTGCGGTCGTCATTCGGATCCTTCGGGATCAGCAGGATGCGCAGCTGGTGCTCGAGCGCTTCGAGGCGTTCCTCGAGTGCGGGAATCTCCTCGGCCGCCAGGGCCCGCAGGTCGGCGTCGTCGCCCGCGGCCATTTCGCGGGCTTCTTCGAGCGCACGACTCTGGCGCTGGTACTCGCGGAAGCAGTCGACGAGCTCCTGCATGTCGGCGAGGGCCTTGGTGTGAGTACGGTAGGCGGCCGGATCGGCCTGGACGGCCGGGTCGCTCACCAGTTGCGTCAGCTCGTCGTAGCGGGTCGCAATCGCCCGCAGCTTTTCGAGCACCTGCGGTGTCATGGTTGGTCAGTCGCGTTCAGTCGCGCTGCCGCCGGAGACCGGCGGCAGGAAGGCTACCTCGTCGCCGTCGTGGACGACGGCGTTCATTCTGCCGAAGTCGGCGTTCACCGCGCACGAGACGCGGCCGGCCATGGCGGCAATGGCCGGAAACTGCTGCTCGGCGGCCTGCCAGACGTCGGCCACGGTCGCGCCGTCGGCAATCTCGCACGTCCAGCTGCTGCAGCCGGCCAGCTCGCGGAGCCGCGCGAAGAACTGGACGGTCACGCGCATGCCCGCTCCATGGCCTCGCGGCGGAGTGTCTCGTCGGCGGGATCGGCCACGGGCCCTTCGACCCAGGCCGCGCCGTCGGCGAAGAATTCGTGCTTCCAGATCGGCGCTATCTGCTTCACGCGCTCGATCGCGTAGCGGCAGGCGCGGAACGACGCGTCGCGATGCGCCGAGGCCGCGGCCACCACGACACTCGCCTCGCCGATCTCGATCCGGCCGATGCGGTGATGAATGGCCAGCAGCGTGTCGGGCCACGCGTCCGCCGCTTCGTCGGCAATGATCCCGAAGGCCCGCAGCGCGAGCGCTTCGTGCGCCTCATAGTCGAGGTGGCGCACCTCGCGCCCCTGGTGCGTGCGACGGACGACGCCCAGGAAGGTGCAGATGGCGCCGCACCCCTCGCCGCGTGCCTGCTGACGCTCCTCGAGCGCCGTCACGAGCGGCTCGAGCGCCAGCGGGGCAGACGAGATGGCGAGAAGCGCGGACATCCCAGACAGTCTACGGCGTCGACGTTCGAAGCTGGACTACCGTCCGATGAGACCTGGTCCCCAGCCGAGCGGGCCGTGCCCGCCTCCAATGCCCGGCGCGGCCGCGATGGCGCGCGTGACGTAGCGCTTCGCCCGCCGCGCGGCGTCGACGAGCGGACGGCCGAGCGCGAGCTGCGCGGCGATGGCGGCAGCCAGCGTGCAGCCGGTGCCGTGCGTATGCGGGGTCTCGATGCGCCTGGCCCGCAGCGTCACCGCCTGCTCGCCGTCGTCGAGCACGTCGGTGGGCGGGCCCGCGAGGTGCCCGCCCTTGACGAGCGCGGCCTTCGCGCCGAGCTCGATCAGCGCACGTGCCGCGCGGCGCACGTCGGCCGGTGTCTGCACGGTCAGGCCCGTGAGCGCGGCAGCTTCCGGCAGGTTCGCGGTCACGACCGTCGCGCGCGGCAGGCAACGCCGCCGAATCAGGTCCACCGCCTCGTCGTCGAGCAGCCGTGCGCCGCCCTTGGCCACCATCACCGTGTCGAGCACGACCGGTACCGAGGCGTAGCGTTCGAGCGCGTCGGCAACGACGTCGACGATGGGGGCCGTCGCGAGCATGCCGATCTTGATGGCATCGGCGCCGATGTCGCGCATCACGGCGTCGATCTGCGCCGTGACCATGTCGGGAGACACCGGAACCCAGCGGTCGACGCCGAGCGTGTTCTGGGCCGTGATCGCGGTGATTGCGCTCGTGCCGAAGACGCCGTGCACGGCAAACGTCTTCAGGTCGGCCTGAATGCCGGCACCGCCGCCCGAGTCGCTGCCGGCAATGGTCATGGCCGTGGGCGTGCGGGAATTACTGGGCATCGGCGCGTCCGAAAATCAGCACGTACTGGTAGCGGGTGGTTTCTTCACCGATCAGCCGGAGGCCGGCGCGCGCCGCGTCGCGCTTGATGACCTCAGGATCGAGTCGTTCGTCGAGCGGTGGCCCCGGCCCTCCACGCCCATCGGGCTTGAAGTCGACAATGCCGAGCCGTCCGTGCGGGGCGAGCGCCTCGCCGATCTTCTGCAGGAGCGGTACACGGTCGGCCTCGCTGAAGTACGGATACGTGTCGACCACGAGCACGGCATCGAGGCCCGCGGGCAGGTGCGGGTCGCTCGTCGTACCGAGAATCGTCACGACGTTCCGCAGGCCCTGGTTCGCCACGCGCTGCGTGATCGACTGGATCATCTCGTGGCGGACATCTTCAGCGTACACACGCCCGTTCGGCCCCACGCGGCGGGCAAGGCGCACGGTGAACCAGCCGCCGCCGGCGCCAATGTCGGCCACGCGCGAGCCGTCGGCAATACCGAGCGCGTCCATGATGCGCTCGGGTTCCTGCCAGGCCTCGCGGTCGGGACTCTCGAGGATGCCGAGATCCTCGGGCGGAAACAGGCGTCCGTGCGTCGGTCCCTGCGCCGCCGGGACGGCACCCGCAGCGGCCAGTGCGGCCGCGACGGCAAGCGTCGCCAGGCGTCGTCTCATTTCGATGCGATCCGGCTTGGTCAGCCCAGCGTCGACAGCACGTGCTCGAGCCGGGTAAGCACGTCGGCCGACGGCGTATCGAAATGACAGTGTACGACCGTGCGGCCGCCGGCGACGAGCGCGTCGAAGTCGCCGAGCGCCTGCGCCCGCTTCAGCGTGCTGAACGTGTAGCCGGCGCCGGGCACTTCCGTGTCGGTGGCATCGGCCGACGTCACGAGCACGAAGACGCCCGTGTTCGGTCCGCCCTTGTGATATTGCCCCGTCGAGTGCAGGTAGCGCGGGCCGATGCCGTGCGTGGCCGCCACGCCGAGCCGCGCGCGAATCGATGCCCGCAGCCGGTTGACGGCTTCGGTGCGCGTCGGATCGGCCGGCAGATAGTCGAGGATCGCGACGTAGGTGCCGGGCGCGCCGGGACGCGCGCCGCCCTCGTGCACGCGCCGGTGGTAGAACGGCGTCTCTTCGAACGGGGGATCGATCGTGAAGCCGCCCTTTTCGCGATAGGCGGCCAGCTGCATCTGCGTGCGCGCCTTGGCGCCGCGCACGTCGGGCTCGTCGAACGGATTGACGCCCAGCACCGCGCCGGCGACCGCCGTCGCGAACTCCCAGCGGAAGAACTCGGCGCCGAGCATCTCGGGCGTCGTCTGGATGCGGAAGACCGGATGTCCGGCAATCTCCAGGTTGTCCGCCGCTGCCTGCATCGCATCGTCATCGGCGGTGCTGATGATCACGAAGGCGCGGTCGGCGCCGTAACCGGAGGGCAGGCCGAGCGGCTCGCCGACGACCGGCAGGATGCCGCGGCCCTGCTTACCCGTGCTTTCGGCGACCAGCTGCTCGATCCACGGGCCGAGCGGCGCCAGGGCGGGCGAGGCGAGCAGGGTGAGCTTGTCGCGTCCCGCGGCTGCGTTGGCGCCCATGAACACGCCGAGCCGCAAACCGGGGTTGACCGGGGAGTCCTGCCGGCAGGCGGCGGCCATTTCCTGCGCGGGGGCGAGCAGCGTGCCCTCGGAAATGCCGAGCAGGGCGGCCGGCACCAGGCCGAAGAGCGACAGCGCCGAGTAGCGCCCGCCGATGTCGGCCGGGTTGAGGAACACGTGCCGGTAGTTCTCGTTCGCCGCGTGCGTGACCAGCTCGGTGCCCGGGTCGGTGATGGCCACGAAGTGGCGGCCGACCGGCAGGCCGCGACCGGCGACGAGCGCCCGGAAGTAGCGCTCGAGCGAGGTGACCTCGACCGTCGTGCCGCTCTTGCTCGCAACGAGAAACAGCGCCTTTTCCGGAACGAGCGCGTCGGCCACGGTCCGGACCGCGTGCTCGTCGGTCGTGTCGAGCACGGTGAGCCGGACCGGGTGGCCGGGCACCGACATCGTGTCGCGGAGGACCTCGGCGCACAGGCTGCTGCCGCCCATGCCGAGCAGGAAGATGTCGGTGAGCCCGTCGTCGGCCACGGCCCGGCGGAACTGCTCGATTTCGGCCGCCCGCGACGGCATCGTCGTGGGGGCCTCGAGCCAGCCGAGGCGGTTGCCGATGGCGTCGGCTACGGCCGGATCGGGCTCGGGACCAACGAAAACGGACGGATCTCGGGCCCAGATCCGCGAGGCGACCCGGGCAGTGGCGTAGTCGGAGAGCAGGGTGTCAGGCGACATAATTGGAGGTCAGCCGGGGCGCGACGCGCACGGCTCAGGGCTGACAGCATAACGAAAGCGGAGGCGTTCCGGCGCACCTCGTCCCGTATAATCGAGACATGATCAACGTGACGGAAACCGCGGCCGAGCGGATCCAGCAGCTGCTTGCGGAGGAATCGAAGGAGGGCGTCGGCCTGCGCGTGTTCGTGCAGGGAGGCGGCTGCTCCGGCTTCCAGTACGGGCTGATGATCGACGAGGGCGAGGGCGACGCCGATTCCGACCAGGTGTTCGAGGTCAACGGCGTGAAGCTGCTCGTCGACCCGATCAGTCTCCGGTACCTCAAGGGCGCCGAAGTCGATTTCGTCGACAACCATATGGGCGGCGGCTTCACCATCAAGAATCCGAACGCCAAGTCGACCTGCGGCTGCGGGTCGTCGTTCAGCGCGTAGCGCCAGCCTCACGGCGGGACGGCCGGGCCCGCTCCCGCCGCGACGTCTGCGCCGGGCCCGCTCCTCGGCACTGGTGTGTCCATGCTGTCCCCGTCTCAGTTCATCGAGAAGCATCGGCCGGCCGGCGGACGCCGCTCCAGTAAACGCGACTTCATCGTCGACGTCTTCCTGCGGCAGAGCGGTCACCTCGGCGCCGATGAGCTGGTGACGCTCATCCGCAACGAGGATGCGCGCATCAGCCGGGCGACGATCTACCGGACGCTCCAGTGGATGGTCGACGCGGGCATCGCGCGCCGGGTCGACTTCGGCGACGGCAAGTACCGCTTCGAGCACTCGTACCGGCACCCCCGCCACTTTCACCTGATCTGCCGGTCCTGCCAGCAGTCGTTCGAATTTCTCAGCTCCGACATCGAAATGCTGCTCGAGGAGGTGGCCAACGCGCGCCGCTTCACGCCGTCGGAGAGCGTGCTGCAGATCTACGGCAAGTGTGAGCAGTGCCAGACCGGGCTGCCCGATACCACTCCCCGTGTGCCGCTCGAGCTCGTGTTCGCGCGCGACGCCCTTCGCGTCGCCATCGCGACCGAACGCAGCGGGCTGGCGTTCTACCAGCGTGCGGCGCGCCTGGCGCGCGACCCGCGCGGACGCCGCGTCTTCGAACGGCTCGCCGCCGAGGAGCGCGAGCACCTGAGCACGCTCGAGGCACGCTATCGTGAGCTGACCGAGGCCGAGCCGCAGCTCGAGGCGCAGCCGGCGTTCCTCTTCTTCAAGAGCGCGTCGAACGGCCTGTTCGCCGCCGGTGTCGAGGAACTGAGCGCGCCTGGCGTCGCCGACCGCGAGGCGCTGCGCATCGGCATCCGCTGCGAACGGGCGTCGTACCGGTTCTTCAAGCAGTACGGCGAACGCTTCGAGGAGTCGGAGGGCAAGCGCATTTTCCTCGAGTTCGCCGACGAGGAACGCGAGCACTTCGAACTGCTCGTGCGCGAGTTCCGTGCGCTCGTCGCGCGGCAGCGGAGCCGCAAGGTGAAGCCGCGCCGTACGACGAGCACGCCGGAGAAGGCGACGACGGTCCGCCGCGCGTCGCGGCCGCACGCGGGCGCGACGCGGGCCGGCGCCGCGGCAGGCGGGAGCCGGAAGCGCGCGTGATCGATCTGCACCTGCACACGACGGCGTCCGACGGCCGGTCGACGCCAGCCGACCTGGTCGCCGAGGCGAAGGCGGCCGGGTGCCGGACGATCGCGGTCACCGACCACGACACGGTCGCTGGTCTCGCCGAGGCGGCGGCCGCCGCTGCGGCGGCAGGGCTGACGTTCATTCCCGGCATCGAAGTGACGGCCGTTGCCGACGGCCGCGATATCCACATCCTCGGCTACTTCTTCGATCCATCCGATCGCTCGCTCGACGAGTTCCTCACCATCCAGCGCGAGCGGCGTCGCGAGCGCATCGTCGGCATTGCCGAACGGCTGCGCCGCGCCGGGGTCGTCATCGACGCCGATCGCCTGCTCGCGGACTATTCGGGCGCCGGGCGGTCAATTGGCCGACCGGCGGTCGCACAGGCGCTGATCGCTGGCGGCTACGCCACCGATGTGTCGGACGCGTTCGAGCGCTACCTGGTGGAAGGAAAGCCGGGCTACCTGCCGCGCGTCGGCCCCGAGCCGCGCGAGGTCATCGCCCGGCTGCACGCCGTCAAGGGACTGGTGTCGGTGGCGCACCCGGGCAAGATGCGACGCGACTACCTGGTGGAAGCCATGATTGCCGACGGGCTCGACGCCATCGAGGTCTACCACTCCGATCACACCATCATCGACGTCGTCCGCTACCAGACGATGGCGGACGCGCATGGGCTGCTGGTGACGGGCGGATCGGATTATCACGGCCCGAACAGCGGGCGGGATGGCACGCTCGGGCTGGTCGGCCTGCCGCCGGCGGCGTTCGCGCGGCTGGCCGAGCGGGCGGCGGGACGATCGTGAGCGTTCTCGTTCTCTTCGATATCGACGGCACGCTGATCCGGACCGAGGGCGCCGGCGTGCGCGGGATGGACGCGGCGCTCGAGCGGCTGCACGGCTGCCGGCGCGCGCTCGATGGCATTCCGGTGAGCGGCCGGACCGATCGGGCGATTCTCGCGGAGATCTTCGAGCGGCAGGGCATCGACCCGTCGAGCGTCGACCTCGACGAGCTGCTCGAGCGCTACGTGGCGAGCCTCGCGGAGGAGCTGCGCGAGCCGCGCGGCCCGCGCTTCGGCGTGCTGCCCGGTGTGGTCGAGGCGCTCGATGCGCTGGGCGGTGATCCACGGTTCAGGCTCGGGCTGCTGACAGGCAACATCCGGCGCGGCGCCGAGGTGAAGCTGGCGCACTTCGGATTGTGGGAGCGCTTCGACTTCGGTGCGTTCGGCGACGATCACGTCGACCGTCGCGACCTCGTGCCCGTGGCGCTCGACGAGGCGCGTGCGGTCGGCTTCGATCCCGCGCACGTGGTGGTGGTGGGTGACACGCCGCTCGATGTCGACTGCGCGCACGCGCACGGGGCGCGCGCCGTTGCGGTGGCGACAGGCGAGTATCCCTACGACGCGCTCGTCCGCACCGGCGCCGACGTGGCGGTGCGGACGCTCGACGAGCTGCATCCCTGGAACGAACGCCTGGCCGCGCTCTGCGGCGTCTGAGGGGGCGCCGGCCGCCGACGGCGCGTCAGCTGTCCTCCTGCTCGGGCGGGACGTGGCCGCGGAGCGGGTCACCGTGTGGCGGGGTCGCGGACGCAGTCGACTCGCGCTGGCGTTCGCGCTTGTCGCGCGTGGCCGGGTCGTCGAGCTCCGACTCCGGCAGGTTACCCGGCCGGTACGGCGCGTCGGGCTTGAGCCCGATCTCCAGCTTGTCCTTGACGTCCTTGAGGCTCATCGCACTCTCCCATCTGAACGTGCCGGGGAGCGCGTGAAAGGCTGGGGGCGGGTTCGATCCGGGGTGCCAGGCTCGGGCCCCTTGCGTATCAGGCCGTGCCGTGCTGGAAGGGGGTCAGTTGTCGACGAGGCGGACGTCGCCGGCGCGCGGTCCCTTCTGCGATTCCTCTTCGACGAACTCGACGCGCTGGCCTTCCCGCAGCAGCTCGAAGACGGCTCCGCGGACGGCCGAGCGGTGGAAGAAATGCTCCACGCCGCTCTCGTCGCGAATGAAGCCGAAACCCTTGTCAATCAACAGCCGTGCAATCGTGCCGCTGGGCATGATTGTTCCTTTGCCGAAAGGGGAACTTCCCCGGTTGTCTTGAAGGAGTAGCTGCGGGCCAGTCTAGGCGCTCGGCTCGGGCCAAGTCAAGAAGTCCCCCGGAGTGTCGGTGCCGGGGGTGGCCGGAACCGGCGGGTTTCCGGCGCGGTTTTGACGGTCGGCCCGACTCGCCGTATACTACGTTGTTGCAAGACGCTTCGTGTGGGCCTGTGGCGCAGTTGGGAGCGCGCATGAATGGCATTCATGAGGTCACCGGTTCGAGCCCGGTCAGGTCCACCATCCTTCGCTCGCCTGTAATCTGAGCGCCCCCCCCCGGCGCTCTCGCCAGCTCAACCAGCTCAGGCATTGGCTCTCTCCGACCGCACCCCGGGAGATCCGCGGACGTGTGTCGAACTGCCAGTGTCACGCCTTCGCGGCGCCGCGTGCCTGACGTCGATGTCACAATGTCGCGCTGACGTTTTCATGGCCGAACCCCTCAAGTCCTTCTTCTCACCGGCGCTCGTTCAGCGCCTCGCCGCCGACATCGCGCGCGTTCATCCGACGTTCCCGGCAGAGGAGTTCATCGAAGACGCCTGCCGCGGACTGGATGACCTCGAACTGCTCGGCCGCGGACGGCACATCGCGAACGCGCTCGCGGCGCACCTGCCGCCGGCCTATCCCGACGCGCTCGCAGTTCTGCTCGCGTCGCTCGAACCGGAGCGGCCGACCCCCGAGCTGCCCGGCAGCGGCATGGCATCGTTCTTCTACCTGCCGCACACGATGTTCGTTGCCGAGCGCGGACTCGAGCACTTCGACCTGTCGATGCGCGCGCAGTACGAGCTGACGAAGCGCTTTACCGCTGAGTTCAGCATCCGGCCCTACATCGCGAAGGATCCCGAGCGTACGTTGGCATACCTCGAGTCCTGGGCTGGCGATCCGAACCCGCACGTCCGGCGGCTTGTTTCCGAAGGCACGCGTCTGCGACTGCCCTGGGCCCAGCGGGTCGCATGGCTCGATCGCAATCCCGCCCGAGTCATCTCCCTCATCGAGCCGCTCAGGGACGATGCGTCGACGATGGTGCGGCGGAGCGTGGCGAACAGTCTGAACGACCTGGGAAAGGTGCATCCCGATCTGCTCGTGCAGACGGCGGAGCGCTGGTTCGACGGCGCGACGGCCGAGCGGCGGAAGCTGATTGGGCACGCGCTCCGCTCCGCGGTCAAGCGCGGCAATCCGGACGCGCTGCGGCTGATCGGCTACGGCGAGGCGCCGAGCGTGAAGGTCGAGGCGGTCACGTTCACGCCGCCGCGCGTGCGCATCGGCGGGCGCGTGGCGATGGCGTTCCGGCTGCGGAGCACGTCGGCGAAGCCGCAGCAGCTGCTGGTCGACGTGGCGGTGCACTTCGTCAAGGCGCGCGGTACCGGTGCGAAGGTGTTCAAGCTTCGCCGCGTCGCGCTCGGCCCTGGCGAGTCGATCGACCTTAAGACGTCGATCTCGCTTGCCGTCCACACTACGCGTGTTCCCCGTCCCGGCCCTCACGCGGTCGACGTCATCGTCAACGGAAAGTCGATGCGGGTGGGGGCGTTCGAGCTGGAGTGAGGGAGGGACATCTCGC
>ERZ777003.156-NODE-156-length-139187-cov-11.823621_pt1 | contig 139187 bp, 121 predicted proteins | sample MGYA00374956_ERZ777003 | MGnify/ENA primary metagenome ERZ777003 (study PRJEB29302, sample SAMN06268252) | bioreactor metagenome | isolation source: Joint BioEnergy Institute, California, USA | place: USA:Joint BioEnergy Institute, California, USA | collected... | reverse complement strand
TGCCACCGGACATCGTAATGTCCGGCAGGGAGATGGCCTTTCATGGGATTACGGGCGGCGCGCGTCAGTATCACCTACCGGCCCCTGTGGGCACATTGCCATGTGCCCCGACAGACGCGTGTTGCACTCGCTCATACGCGGTGGCGATGGCGTCCACGAATGGACACGAATCTTCACGAATGTCCCTCTCTATTCGTGTCCATTCGTGTCAATTCGTGGATCATCTCACCGGCTGGAGGGTGAAACCGGTCTGCTGAAGCGGACCCTACGGATTTCTTCGCGTAGCCTTCGCGGCCTTCGGGTCTTCATGGCCGCCGTTCTCCCGTGACGGGCTGACGGTGCGACCACCCGAAATCCCCATCAGCCAAAGGGCTGAGAAGATCAGCACCCCGTTCATCATGAGGCTTTGGCGCAGGCTGGATCTGACGTCGTCGGGCGTGAGCATCTGGACTGTTCCGCCGCCGAGGCAGCCGCAGGGGCGGGGGGCGGTCTTGCGCATCTCCAGGGCGATGATCAGGCTGAACACCACCAGTACGCCCGCTGTCATCGCGGCGGACCATCGCGGCCACAGACCTGACAGCAGCCACGCCGCCAGCAGCAGCTCAAAGGCCACAAACAGATAATGCCACACCGACCCCACGCCCAGCCACGCGTCATACACCGTCTGCGGCCCGTCCCCCATCAGCCCAGCCCGCAGCTTCCCCACCGCGGCTGCGATCAACACCGCAGCCAGCAGCAACCGAAGCACGCGACGCATCCAGATGAGGGGGGTGGACATATGGTGTTTCGTGTTCTGATGTGGTGTCACTGGTCACTTGTCATTTGTCACTCGCGGCAACCCGACGCTCGGCATCCGCTGCCAACTGCCAACCGCCATCTCCTCAAGCCTCCTGCCTCCTGCTGCCTGCTGCCATCTGCCTGCTACTACTGATCCAACGCCACATCTGCCAGCAGCGACTTCACATCCTCCCGCGAGAACAGATCCTCGATCTTCCGTTCCGTCTTTCGCTGGGTGCGGGAATGTTTCAGCCGGCGTTCCTCCGGACGAACGGCTGCCGTCGCGTGGGCGATGTGGTCGATATACGACATCATCGTCGGCACGGGGATCATCTTCGCGTTGTAGCCGCGCTCCACCAGGTTCAGGTACATGGAATCCCCGGCGCTGAGCTCGCCCCGCTGGATGAAGCTCAGCTTGTGCTCGCGCAAGACATCCAGCCGATACAGCGCACAAAAATCCCGAGGCGCCACCGGCCGCTCGATCCACACCGCCTTCTGGTCCCCCAGAAACGTCCGCCGCAGCCACAGCTTGAAACGCTTCGTGTCCGTCCATTTCTTCAGCAGGAGCGACAGCTTCGACTTCGTCTCCAGCTTGCCCGTGCCGGCGGCAGCGGTCTTGTCATCGCCCGATTCGATCGCATCGACCAGCAGCTTCAGCCAGCCGTCGCGCTTCACGATGACGTCGCTGTGCATGATCAGCAGGTACTTGCCGCGTCCCTCGGCAATGCCGATGTCCAATGCCGTCGCCATCGCGACAATCCACTCCTGTGGCGTTTGCTCGCCCCGCTCGATCAGGCGGATCCACTTTAGCGACCTCAGCCAGTCCAGCGAGGCGTCCTTCGAGCCGTTGTCCACGACGATGACCTCGTACGGCAGATCGCGCGTGTGACGACGGATCGACCGCAGGCACAGCGTCATCAGCTCCTGCACCTGCCAGTGCGGTATCACGATGGAAACGAGCGGCTGATCCATGACATGGACTAGCCTATCCGATCCGCCAGCCAAGATGAATCGCACCGCGTCTGGGGTGTGAACATGCCCCGCCGGCTTGCTGGGTCTGCGGATGGGTACGCTGGTTGCATCCCTTCAGGCAGGGGGGCTAACCACAGGAGAAGCCCATGACCCGGCCGCAGGATGACGTTGGCGAGACAAAAAGTCGCAGTGATCTGCCGCTGCAGAGCCAGGTGACCGATCCGTTCACCGGCAGGACGGCAGCCGGTCCCCTGGAGAGCAGCGATCAGCGGCCACCCTCCGGCGGCTGGTCCACAGCCGCTCGCTGGCTGGCGTTGGCACTGGCACTGATCGCGTTTGCGATCGTGGTTTACTGGATGTCGAGGTGAGGAAGAAGGGGGCTTTCGGCGCGGAGTGCTCGCGCGCGGCGCGTCGTATGGGCTGGGCTGGCCTATCCCACGGCGATGATGCCGATCAGCAGGACCGCCATCGCCGACCCGAGCAGAAACTCCGGCCAGCGCGTCAGCAGCCAGCACGTCAGCGACCCGGACAGCCACATCAGCAGCGCCTGCGACAGCAGCGACCCGTCAGCCAGGAACGCGAAGGCGGAACTCAGCGACTCAAACATGGTTTTCCCCAAAAATTGCGGCCAGCAAACCCTACCACCATCGCAAGACGCTGCAACCGCGAATCGCACTTTCCGGGCGTCTTTACCAGCCTGACGCGTCCGTCTGTAACGCCTGTGCCGACCATGCCGATCGCACCGATCCTGCGGGGGTGGATCATCGCGGGCGATCGTGAGTGGGGGCGGGTGATGGCCTGCCGAAGCCGCTTGCGCGCGGACCTTCGGCACGCGATCGCGTGCTCTGCGCGCGGCGACGCCGTTCCGGCTGTCGAGGCGGATGGCAATCCGCCCGTTGGCAGTCCGCCAGCCCTGCAGGGTCCGCCCTGGCAGGCCGGGCGACGGTCAGGCGCGTTCAATCCTCCTGCCCGCGCCACCGCACCGGCACGAAGTACAGCGTCGCCGCCACCACCAGCCCAAACGCCGTGTACGCCAGCGTGAAGACCCACGCTTCCGCCCGGTAGAAGATCAATGCATGAAGCCAATAGGCGATGAACCCCTCGCCCCCATACCCCGCTTCCCCCGCGCGCCGCCGCAGCACATTTTCCAGGTCGGTCAGCGGACAGGTCATCCCCAGCCACGACTGGAGCACCACGCACACGATGGCTGCCAGATGCGCTCCCCGAAACCACCGGTTCCGCACCCATTCCCACCGCAGCGGCCAGCCGACCAGCACCGTCACCAGCCCGCCGATTACGAACGCAATCACTCCCGCATGCACGATCAGCACCAGATCCGCCAGCCAGGCATACATGCTCATCGGCCTCCCAACCCCCTCGCACTCGGCCAGGGCAGTCTATCTGCCCGCCCTCCGTGCACAGCACGGCGATCCCTCTCACTCCCGACCGGGCGGCTCGCCGAAGATCAGGTACTCCCGCAACTGCTCGACCATCGAGTACCCGAACCCATCGATATAGAGCAGATCCTCCGCCCGCCGAAAGGCCGGTTTGCCGGGATTGCGGCGAGCGAAGGCTTCACGATATGCGATGATGCTCTGTGCCCGAGCCGGCCCGATGCCGGGCAACGTCATCAGCATCGCCTCGTCCGCTGTGTTCGGATCGATCCGGCTGGCCACCAGATGCGCCCGCTCCCCGACAGGCGGCGGTGGATCGGGCAGATAGGAGCTGTCGACCGCGGCGCGCCAGACGATGATGGCCAGCAGTACCACCACCAGTGCCGCCACGACGCCCCGCTGCGGTCCCGTCCATGTCAGTGATCGCTCGATCCGCTGACGCCAATCCATCGATTGCACCATCGCCACGCCCCCTTTGCATCCGCTGCTCACGCCAGTGCAGTCGTCTGGTACTGCCCGGCCAGGTTGACAAACGCCCGCACCTGCTCCTGCACCCAGGCCTGATCGCGTCCCAGCTCCTGCGCCATGATCGCCGCTACGCGCGGCGCAGCCGCGGCGGCGCTGCGCGCATCAAGCTGCAGCCAGCGCGTCCGCCGCGCCAGCACGTCATCCACGGTCCGCGCCATCTCGCGCCGAACCGCCCACACCACCTGCGCGCCGCGCAGGCGCTGAATCGGATCGATCGTCTCGCCCAGCGAGGGGTTCTCGCGGATCATCGCCTCGATCTCGGCTGCGTCCGAGCCGTAGTAGTGCAGCTCGTCCTGCCGGTCGACCTGTTCCTGATAGCCGTGGATGTGCAGCGAACGCGTCGTGCACGGCCGCTCATCCAGGCGCCCCAGCATCGCCGCATGGTCGACGCAGTCCTCAGCCATCTTCCGGTAGGTCGTCCACTTGCCGCCGGCAATCGTCAGCAGGCCCGACTTGGAGATGTGAATCGTGTGATCGCGCGACAGGGCAGCCGTTGAGCTGCCATCGCCCGCGCGCACCAGCGGCCGGATTCCCGCCCACATGCTCAGCACGTCCGACCGCGACGGCGGCTTGGCGAGATATCGGCCAGCCGTCTCGAGGATGAAGTCCACTTCCTCCGCCAATGGCACCGGCTCGAGAAGCACCTTGTCGATCGGCGTATCGGTTGTGCCGATCAGCGAATAGCCGTGCCACGGGATCGCGAACATCACGCGCCCGTCGCTGGTGCGCGGGACCATGATAGCGGTGTTACGCCCGAGGAACGCACCATCGAGCACGATGTGCACGCCCTGGCTGGGCGCGATCATCGGCTGGGCCGCCGGATCATCCATGCGTCGCACGGAGTCGGAGAACGCGCCGGTCGCGTTGATGACGACCTTGGCGCGCAGACGGGCCTGCCGGCTGGTCTCCAGGTCGATTACCGACGCGCCGTCGACGAACCCATTGGCGTCGAACGTCAGGTTTTCCGCACGAACGTAGTTGGCGATGACGGCCCCCAGTTCGACGGCTGTCTGGGCGAGGTTGATCAGCAGGCGGGCGTCGTCGAACTGTCCGTCGTAGTAGAGCACGCCGCCGCGCAGGCCGCTGGTGTCCAGCGTCGGAAGGCGCTCGATGATCTCGCTGCGCGAAAGGATGCGCGACTTGCCGAAGCCGTACCGGCCGGCCAGCAGGTCGTAGACCTTCATGCCGATGCCGTAGAACGGCGCTTCCCACCAGTCGTAGTTGGGCACGACAAACGCCAGGTCATGGACGAGGTGCGGCGCATTGGCGCGCAGCAGGCCGCGTTCGCGCAGGGCTTCCATCACCAGCGAGATGTTGCCCTGCTGCAGGTAGCGCACGCCGCCGTGGACGAGCTTGGTGGAGCGCGCGGAGGTCGACTTGCCGAAGTCGCTCTGTTCGACCAGCGCGACGCGATATCCGCGGCTGGCTGCGTCAACGGCGATGCCCATGCCCGTGGCGCCGCCGCCGATCACCAGGATGTCCCATGGCTGGTCATCATGGAACAGACGATCGATCAGCGCATTGCGATTCATACAGATTCCCTCCCGATGCGGTGTTTGGCGCGCTGCAGAGCCGACCGCCAGCCGTCGCGATGCGCGCGGCGCTGGTCGGCTGACATCTGCGGGTCGAACGCCCGGTCGATCTGCCAGTGATGGCGGATCTCGTCCGGCGACGACCAGTACCCCACAGCCAAGCCTGCCAGGGCTGCTGCGCCAAGGGCTGTGGTTTCCGTAACGGCTGGCCGCAGCACCTGCACACCCAGCATATCCGCTTGAAACTGCAGTAACAGGTCATTGGCCGCCGCGCCTCCATCGGCCCGAAGCTGCGCGATCGGCTCAGCCGCATCCTGCTGCATCACCTCGATCACGTCGGCGACCTGGTGGGCGATGCCCTCCAGCGCCGCTCGGGCGATGTGGCCGGCCGATGTGCCGCGCGTGAGGCCCGTGATCGTGCCGCGGGCGTACGGATCCCAATGCGGCGCGCCCAGCCCGGCGAACGCGGGCACGAGGTAGACGCCGCCGTTGTCCGGCACCGACCGCGCCAGCGGCTCGATGTCAGCCGATTTGCGGATCAGCCCCAGTTGATCGCGCAGCCACTGCACGACCGCGCCGCCGATGAAGACGCTGCCCTCCAGGGCATACGTCCGCCGCCCGTCGAGCTGCCACGCGACCGTCGTCAGCAGGCGGTGCTTTGACATCACCGGCTCACCGCCGGTGTTCATCAGCATGAAGCAGCCGGTGCCGTAGGTGTTCTTCACCATGCCGGGATCGAAGCAGGCCTGGCCGAACAGGGCAGCCTGCTGATCGCCCGCGATGCCCGCAAGCGGGATGGCTGCCCCCAGCAGATCGACGTCGCATTCGCCGTAGATCTCACTGCTGTTGCGCACCTGCGGCAGGATCGATCGCGGGATCGACAGCAACGCCAGCAGGTCGTCGTCCCAGTCGCCGGTGTGGATGTTATAGAGCATCGTTCGCGATGCGTTGGTCGCATCCGTGATGTGGAGACGACCGCCTGTCAGCTTCCACGCCAGCCAGGTGTCGATCGTGCCGAAAGCGATCTCGCCCCGCTCGCAGCGGGGACGCAGGTCGGGCACATGATCGAGCAGCCAGCGGATTTTCGTTGCGGAGAAGTAGGGGTCGATGACCAGGCCGGTCTTCTGCTGGATCGCCGGCGCATGGCCGTCGCGGACCAGGCGGTCGCACATTTCAGCCGTCCGCCGGTCCTGCCAGACGATCGCCCGATGCACCGGATCGCCGGTGCGGCGGTCCCACATCACCGTCGTTTCACGCTGATTGGTGATGCCGATTGCGGCAATCTGACGGGGTTCGATGCGCGCATTTCGCAGCACATCGCGCGAAGTCTGGAGCTGCGTTTGCCAGATTTCCAGCGGATCATGCTCGACCCACTGAGGCTGAGGAAAGTGCTGGGAGAATTCCTGCTGGGCGATGCCGACGATCCTGAAATCGTGGTCGAACAGGATCGCGCGCGAACTGGTCGTCCCCTGGTCCAGCGCGAGGATGTATCGCATGCTGTCTCCGCTGAAATGGGCCTCGGACACGATAGCTGATCCGAACGGCCATTACAGCGGGAAGCACCCTTATTCGCCAGAGACGCTCGACAGATGGACCGGCTCCATCGAAGACGCCGGAGCTTGCGTGTACCGTTCAGCCTGTCGCTGGGCCGCCCACACCTCGCGCGGCGGGCAGACTGTCTTCAGCCGCAACAGCACCTCGCGGTGAAGCTTGTCGTTCTTCTCGATGTTGAAGTGGTTGGTGTTGGCTTCCAGCAGGTCGGGGCGATCCTTCAGCAGATCGACGTTGACCAGCGTGACCGGCTTGGCCTCTTCCACCTTCAGCGGGATGCCGCGGAGCCAGGGGAGGTTATCCCACGCCCCGTTGGGTTTGAAGTAATTTTCCAGCCGGCGGATGTTGCCCGGCACCTGCGGCGGGGTGACAGGGTCGAACGTCACCAGCAGATCGACGGGAATGTTGGCCGCTTCCAGACGGCGGGCGATGCGCAGCACGTTATCGGCACCGTAGGAATGGCCAATCAGCACCAGCGGCTCACGCTCGTCCGAGGCGGAATAGGAGCGGATGATCGCCTCCGCCAGTTCGTTGGTCTGCTCGCCCTGATAGACCTCGGCTTCGATACCGTCCTTACGGATCTTTTCTCCGAGGCTGTCCATGCCGGTGGAGAAGATCCCGATCCATCCGCGAACGAGATAGACCTTGCCCACACGTTCCTGGCCGCTGGTGGGGGATACTACATCCAGCGACCCCCGTTTAACGTAAGCACAGCCGGTGGCGTAAAGCAGCAGCACCACTACCAGGATAGATGTTGACAGCCGCATATCAGTCTAACCCGCAAAGCGAATGCCATCGGGAGATGGTGACGCAGAGCGCACAATTGCTCCGCCTCAGACGCACTCACTGGATCGGCTGATAAACAGACCAACTTAACGATCTTAACGGTTGGGATGACTGCGCTAACGCTGAATCTTGCGGAAATGGGGCACCTGCGCCGCGGCGGGGCGAATGCGGACGTCACCACTGCGTTACATGGCCGGAGATGATGCGGTGGAGCGTCTGGCGGTCGCGGACCAGCAGGCGCCCGGCGTGGTCCAGGCCCTCGCATCGGCCGACGATGGCGGGTTGGTCGTGGCTGACGGCCACCGTGACGCGCCGGCCGAGCAGCACATGATGCCGGTCATAGTCCTGCAGGAACTCGGCAAAGGTGGTCTGGTTGCGCCGCGAAGCCGTCCGACGGATGGCGCCTGCCAGCGCGATCAGGACGTCGGTCATGTCCATGTCGGCGCCGGCGATCGCCGCCAGTGACGAGAGCTGATCCGCCAGCGGCGCGGGCGCGTCGGCTGGGTCGAGGTTGACGTTCAGCCCGACGCCGATCAGATCGCACTTGCGCACGCGCTCGCAGAGCAAGCCGGCGATCTTGCGGCCGTCGCATACGACGTCGTTCGGCCATTTCAACTGCACCGGGGGCAGATGCGGCCCAGCCGGCGTCACACGAAGCAACGCTTCGGCTGCCGATCGCACCGCCAGCCCCGCCACCAGCGGCAACTGATGCGGCTGAAGGTGCTCTTCGATCGCCATGACGAACGTGACGGTCAGCACGCCGGCGTTGCTGAACCACCGGTTTTGCCCCCGCCCGCGCCCAGCCGTCTGGTTGGCTGTCAGCACTGCAGCCGGCGCATACAGCCGCCCATCCGCGCGCATCGCCGCGGCATGATCATTCGTCGACCGCAAACGGGGGAAATAGTGCAGGCGGAACGGGCGGATGCCTTCGCGCAGACGCTGCAGATCGAAGGTGGGTTTGTGTTTCGTGTTTGGTTGTCTGGTGGTCTTGTGTTGTGGTGTTTGGAGGTTGGAGCGGGATCGCTTCACGTTCGCCTCTCAGACGATCTCAAAACACCCAAACACAAAACACCAGACCACCAAACATCAAGACACCTATTCCAGAACCACCAGCAGATCCTGCGCCGCCACGACATCACCCTGCTTGACCACGACTTGTGCGACGGTGGCTTCGCGCGGGGCGTAGACGGCCGTCTCCATCTTCATGGCTTCGATGCTGAGCAGACGCTCGCCCTCGGCGACCTTCTGGCCCTTCTTGACGGCGATGTTGCTCACCTTGCCGGGCATCGGCGCCGGGACATGGTTGGGATCGTCCGGATCGGCCTTGGGCGCCTTGTGCAGGTTGCCCTCCAGGGCGCGATCGGCGACGACGACCTCGCGCGGCTGGCCGTTGAGCTCGAAGAAGATGGTGCGCGTGCCGTCGGGGTGCGGCTCGCCGGTGGTCAGGTACTTGACGATCAGCGTCTTGCCCGGCTCGATCTCGATGTCGACTTCCTCGCCCGGCTTGAGGCCGTAGAAGAAGTTGGGCGTCGGGATGACGCTGGTATCGCTGTAGCGCTGGCGGTGCTTCTCGAAATCGAGGAAGACCTGCGGATACAGCAGATAGCTGAGCACGTCGGTGTCCGACGGCTCGCGGCCGATCTTGGCTTTCAGCTCCTTCTTGGTGGCGGAGAAGTCGACCTTCGGCAGCTTGGCGCCGGCGCGGCCCTTGATGGGCTTCTCGCCGGCGGAGTCGAGCACGATCTTCTGCAGCACCTTGGGGAATCCGTCAGGCGGCCAGCCGATCATGCCCTGCATCATCTCGACCACGCTTCGGGGGAAGGTGGTCTTGCGCGTCGGGTCGAGAATGTCGCGCGCCGTCAGGCCGTTGGTCACCATGAACAGCGCCATGTCGCCGACGACCTTGCTGCTGGGCGTCACCTTGACGATGTCGCCAAACAGCATGTTCACTTCGGCGTAGGTGTCGGCGATCTCGTGCCACCGCTCCTCGAGGCCCAGGCTCTTGGCCTGCTGGCGGAGGTTGGTGTACTGCCCACCGGGCATCTCGTGGTGGTAGACGTCGGCTGTGGGGCTCTTGAGGTCCTCTTCGAACGGGTAGTACCAGGTGCGGACGGTCTCCCAGTAATCGCTGAGGCGATTGAGGTTGTCGAAATCGAGCTGCGTATCGCGGCGGGTGTGGGCCAGCGCCGCAACCATCGAGTTGAGGTTCGGCTGGCTGGTCAGGCCCGACATGCTCGACAGCGCGCCGTCGACGATGTCGACGCCGGCATCCGCCGCCCGCAGCAGCGAGCCGGCATTGATGCCGCTGGTGTCGTGCGTGTGGAAGTGGATCGGCACATCCACCTCCTGCCGCAGCGCCTTGACCAGCTCATAGGCCGCATACGGCTTGCACAGCCCGGCCATATCCTTGATGCCCAGGATGTGCGTACCCATCTTCACCAGCTCCTTGGCCAGCTTGATGTAGTACTTGAGGTTGTATTTGGTGCGCTTCGGATCGAGGATGTCGCCGGTGTAGCAGATCGACGCCTCGCAGATCGCGTTGGTCTTGTTGCGGACCGTCTCGATCGACAGCTTCATCGCTTCGGTCCAGTTCAGGGAGTCGAAGATGCGGAAGACGTCAATCCCTTCCTGCGCCGCGCGGATGATGAACTCTCGCACGACGTTGTCAGGATAGTTGGTATAGCCGACGGCGTTGCTGCTGCGCAGGAGCATCTGGAACAGGATGTTCGGAATCCGCCGCCGCAGCTCACGCAGGCGATCCCAGGGATCTTCCTGCAGGAAGCGCATGGCGGTGTCGAACGTCGCGCCGCCCCACATCTCCAGGCTGAACAGCCCAGGCGCCAGGTGCGCCACAGCCGGCGCGATGGCGAGCATGTCATGCGTGCGGAAGCGCGTCGCCAACAGCGACTGGTGCGCATCGCGCATCGTCGTGTCGGTCATCAGCAGGCGCTTCTGCTTGCGGACCCACTCGGCAAACTTCTCCGGCCCGAGGCGATCCAGGAGCTGCTTGGTGCCGGGCGGGGGCTGGTGGCCCTGGGGATACTCGGGAATCGGGGCGCGATTGAACTCCCGCTTGGGGTCCATCTTGTCCTTCACGTCCGGACGGCCGTTGAGGATCACGTCGCCCAGATAGCTCAGCAGGCGCGTGGCGCGGTCCTGCCGCGGGCGGAAAGTGAACAGCTCGGGTGTCTGGTCAATGAAGGTCGTCGTCGCGTCGCCGGAGGCGAATGTGTTGTGACGGATCAGGTTTTCAAGGAACGGGATGTTGGTCTTCACGCCGCGGATGCGGAACTCGCGCAGCGCGCGATCCATGCGGTGGATGGCTTCGGGGAAGGTGGCGTCGGAGGCGGTCACCTTCACCAGCAGCGAGTCGAAGTAGGGCGTGATGACCGCGCCGCTAAAGGCTGTGCCGCCGTCAAGGCGGACGCCGAAACCGGCGGCTGAGCGGTAGGTCGTGATGCGGCCGTAGTCCGGGATGAAGTTGTTCTCGGGATCCTCGGTGGTGATGCGGCACTGCAGGGCGTAGCCGCGGGTTTCGATCTTGTCCTGCGGGGGGATGTTCAGCGGCGGCTCGTGGAGCTTGTAGCCCTGGGCGACGAGGATCTGGCTCTTGACGATATCGATGCCGGTGACGACTTCGGTGACGGTGTGTTCGACCTGGATGCGCGGGTTCACCTCGATGAAATAGAACTCCTGGCGATCCATGTCGACCAGGAACTCGACGGTGCCGGCTGCATAGTAGCCGGCGGCGCGGCAGAGCCGCACGGCGGCTTCGCAGATGCGCTGCCGCAGCTCGCCCGAGAGGTTCACGCTGGGGGCGATCTCGACGACCTTCTGATGGCGTCGCTGCACGGAGCAGTCTCGCTCCCACAGGTGAACGAGATTGCCGTGGCGGTCGCCGAGGATCTGCACCTCGATATGCTTGGCGCGGTGGATGTAGCGCTCGAGGAAGACTTCGGCGCGGCCGAAGGCGCCGGCGGCTTCACGCTGGGCCTCTTCGAGGCGCGGCATCAGCTCCGACTCGTTGTTGACCACGCGCATGCCGCGGCCGCCACCGCCGAAGCTGGCCTTGATCATGATCGGGTAGCCGATGCGCTTGGCTTCGGCGCGGATCTCCTTGGGATCGGACAGGGCCTCGGCCGTGCCGGGGACGGTGGGGACGTCCGTCTGCTGGGCGAGGCGCTTGGCAGCCGTCTTGTCACCGAAGATCTCCAGCAGCTCGGCATCGGGGCCAACGAAGGTGATGTTGGCTGCCGCGCAGGCGCGAGCCAGATCGGCATTCTCCGCGAGGAAGCCGTATCCCGGGTGGATCGCGTCGACGTCGTGCTCGCGCGCGATCGAGATGATTTGCTGGATATTGAGGTACCCGCGGACCGGCTCGCCACCTTCGGGCGGTCCGACGAGGTAGGACTCGTCGGCTTTGAAACGGTGGAGGGCAAAGCGGTCTTCGTAGGTGTAAATCGCGACCGTGCCGAGGCCGAGCTCAGTTGCAGCCCGGAAAACACGGATGGCGATCTCGCTGCGGTTGGCTACCAGGAGTTTGCGCATGGCGGGCGGTATTGTCAGGTGTGTTATGCGATTTGCAAGGAACAGGCCGTGCGGTTATGCCGGTAAGATGGGCAATCGTCAATGGTGGACGGTTGCGGGATTGTGCAATCGACCATGCCAATGGCAGGTCAGCCGATGAAGCGAATCGTACTGACAGGCGGGCCGGGGGCGGGAAAGACGTGTATCTCGTCCAAGCTGGCTACCGATGCGCCCCAGCGATATGTGCGTGTGGCGGAGGCGGCGACGCAGGTGTATGCCGCCCTGAAGACGCGGTGGGATCGGCTGGACACCGCCGGCCGGCGGCTGGTCCAGCGGAAGATCTACGATCTTCAGCGGTTGCAGGAGGAGGAAGCCGCCGCGATCGCGGGGGATCGGACACTGCTGCTGGACCGGGGGACGATCGATGGCGCCGCCTACTGGCCGGATGGGCCGGAGGACTACTGGCGGGAGCTTGCGACGGATCCAGCCGTGGAGATGGCCCGGTATGACGCGGTCATCTGGCTGGAGAGTTGCGCAGCCATCGGTCTGTACGATGGCGAGCAGTCCAATGCCTGCCGCCATGAGGATGAGGCGGCGGCCCTGGAACTCGGCCGTCGATTGCATGAGTTGTGGTCGGCACATCCGCGGTTTCATGTCGTGCGGGCGATGAGTCGGCTGGAGGACAAGGTGACGGCGGTGCGGGCGTTGATTGAGGGTTTGGGGGATTGATCGACGAAGCGACGAAGGGGCGGGATAGATCCGAACATCAGGAGAGGCGGGCGGGACGACCGCGCCACACGGTTCATCTTCGCGTTGCAGCACCAACAGGCCAGGCTATCTGCCTGCCGTGAGTCAGCCGCGTGTGGCGTGGCAGGCATCAGCCTGCGCTACGACAGCGGCTTCGCGGCCACGGTGCGACCCGGATGACGACACGCCGCGTTCCACCAGCGGTTGGAAATTCTGTTGCCAGTAGTCGTACGCGCGGCGGAAGCGGAGGCTGCGGAGGGCATCGAGGTTCTGGAAGCGGTCCAGGTCGGTGGGGCGGGCGTCGAGGACAATGGGGACGACGATGAAGCTGCCGCGGCGGAAGACCTCCAGTTGCAGCTCGGTGCCTGCGGGGTGGCTGCGAATGATCCCCGCGAGGTCGAGAAACGCATCGGTGCGCGTCTCCGGCTGATTGGCCAGGCCGAGGACGATGTCGCCGTCCTGCAGCATGCGGTATCCGCAGAACCCAAGAAGGCGGTCGGTGATGAGCACGCCGCTGGGCTGGATGTCAGCCGCGTCTTGGCTGGGGAGGGGCGCGGTGCGGAGCTCGACGCCGAGGAACCCCATCTCCCGCTGGCCGGGATAGGGCTCCTCAGCCGCGTAGGCGTGCAGGACGATCTCCCGCAGCGTGGCAACCTGTGCCGGAAGCAGCGGCTGATGCTGCGCCACGACGGTTCGGAATGTCTCAAGCTGCCGGCGGGACAGGCCCATGAGGTTGATGCGGGCGGTTTCGCGGATGTCGGCGTTGTTGTGGGCCAGATCGGCCAGCCATTGGGATAGCTGCTCGGTGGACGGCTGCGTTGCGGCGGGGGGCTCGGCCTCCTGGGCGCGCACCGTTGCGCCCATCGCGACGCTCAACACCAGGATGGCAGCCATCAATCGACGCAAGGACACCTCGTCGTGAGTGACGACCCGCGGGCGCGGGCGGTCGCGGAGCGTTCTATTATAGACGCGCCAGAGAGCGGGGGTTCAGCCTTCAGCCAATTCGATCAGCTTTTCGGCGTTCTGCTGCATCCAGTGGACTTTCCGCTGAACCATCAGCAGGAAGGAGTTGCCCTCCATGCGGCCGAAGCTGCCGGTGGCGGCGATGGGGAAGACGGCTTCGGCGATGAGGGCCTCGATCATCAGCCAGGGCAGAGTGCGGACCTCCGCCTGGCTGAGCAACATGACCTGGTCATAGCCGCGGAGGAAGCGCTTGTAGCGGCTTTCATCGAGGTAGTCAGGCCATTTGCTGACGTCTTCGTCGCCGCCCATGATGGAGAACTGCAACGCGCCGTTGGCTACATCGATGACGCGCGGCAGCAGGCGGGCGGCGTCATAGTCAATGACCGCGACGACGCGATTGTCGCGGAAGAGCATGTTGCCGGCATGCCAGTCGGCATGGACGATCTGCTTCGGCCAGTCGGAGATGCCTTCGGCTTCAGCCATTTCGGCGGCGTGGGAGTAGCTGCGATGCAGGTAATCGAGCACGCGGCCCAGCTCGGATTCGGGCTGGATCTGCTGTTCGATGGCGCGCATGCCCTGCTCGACGGCCGGGGCCATGTGGTAGCTGCCGCTGGGGGGTGTCCATTCGGACTGGAAGTCGAGCAGCAGCTTGTGATACAGCGCCAGCACGCGGCCGGAGTCGAAGGTGGCTTCGAGCGTCTGCGGGTACCCCTGGCCGGGGATGTATTCAAACAGCTCATACACGCTGCCGCGCAACTGCAGCATGGAGTTGTTTTCTTTCTTCGTGCCGATCAGGTGCGGCAGGGGGAACTGCTTGCTGGCCAGATAAAGCTGGATCGCGTGGGCGAAGGCGACCTTGAAGGGGTCGTCCTTGCCGCGGGCGCGGCGCTTGAGCAGGAACTTTCCCTGCTCGCTGGAGATCAGCAGCTTGGGGGCTTTGCGCGAACCGCGGGGATATTCGACGATGGAATCGATGATCCCGATGTCGTAGTGCGACAGGACGATGGCGAGCTCTTCGGCTGTGAGGCGCTCTCGGCCGGTGGCGGTGCGCGCCGGGGAAGGCGTACCGGCGCCCGTCCCGGAAACAGCGCTGCCGCCGGGACCGGACACGGTTCCGGAACCGGTTTGGCTGGGCTGACTTGGGGTGACCGACGGCTGCATGCACCACCCGCTGGCGCTCAAGAGGGGACGAAGCCTTGCCTGGAAGATCTGGGACGCGTTACCGTAAGGATCATCGGCTGAAAATGCGATGTCAACAGTTGTTCGCAACAGCCGATAAGATCGCTCCGGAGCTGTTTGATTGCTCAAACAGCCCGTCCGGTCCCCTGCTCTGGATGGAAAGTTCGCCGCACACGGCGGTGGGTTATCCGTGTGGATAGACACCAGCCGCGGCGGAAGGTTGGCCGGGCGCAAGGCTGCAGCCACCCGATACGCACGGGATTGTGCGCGGGCGTTGATCAAATCTTGCTCGCCCCCCCCCTGCTTGGGGGCCTAAGTCTTGTCCACAGCGAAGACAACGTGAAGCGTCACCTTGTACCGGGTGATGCGGTTGTTCTCGACCTTGGCGGTCATGCTTTTGACCTCCAGGCCGGAAATACCATGGATCGACTTGGCGGCAGCCGCCAGCCCCTGCTGGACGGCGTCGTCAAAGCTCTTGTCCGAATCGGCTACCAGTTCGATGACCTTCGCGACAGGCATGTTGAGCCTCCTTCCGTGCGCAAGTCCATGGCCGCCCGTGAGCCGGGCGGAGAACAGCAGCAACGCGGCGGCGCGAAGAAAACCTCTCTGCGCCGCTGCGCGTTGCCGGAGGGCGTCGACACCGATCAGTGCGACATCTGATTGATCAGTTGGTCCAGCATGCGGATGTGACGCTGCTGGAGCGGGATCAACTGATTCTGGATCAGGTCGGCGCTGGTGTCGTCGACGTCATCGACGGCTTCGGCATAGTCCTTCAAGCCGTGTTCCTCGCCTTCCTTGAGGCTCTTGAGGCTGGCCGTGTCGCCGAACAGATTGGCTGTGCCTTGGGTGAAGCGTGCGAACGCGCCCCACGGGCCGGCGGAGTCGGAGGCTTCGCCGCCGAGCTCGCGGATGCGATCCCGGAGGGTCTGGGCGGCGCGCCCGTGATCTTCCTGCATCTGCTGGAGGACGGCGATCTGATCGGCATGGGGCTCGTCGTCGGCAACGGACTCGATGGCCATGCGGTAGGTCTCTGTGGCGGAAATCTCGCCGCGAAGAAGAGAATCGAGCTGACGGGCAGCGGACTCGGCTGGGTTGGAATAAGTCATAGGGTCTCCTTTGCCGAAAGAAGGGAGCAATCCACATGCCCAGGCGGCGCCGCGCCCTTGGGTCGCGGGGCGGTTTGCGGTAAAACGACGACCATTACCGAACAGGCAGCGGGGGCACGTAACGCAGGAGCGACAATGAAGATCGGACGGACGGCAGTAGCGGCGATGCTGGCGATTGCGATGCTGGTGTCGCACGCAGTTGCACAGGTCGAGGTGATCGAAGAAATCCCGGCGACGCGGCAGACGCCTCGCGGCACGCTGAAGCTGCTGCGGCAGGCGATGGAAGCCGCGGACGGCGAAGCGCTGCGTTCGATCCTCGTTGGCCAGACGCCCCAGGAAAAGCGCATGGTCGAGGCGATGGTGCAGACGGCTGAGAGTGTTCAGCGTCTGCGGCAGGCCGCGGTCGAAGCCTTCGGAGAGGCTGCCGCGCGGGAGCTGGTGGGCGGGCCGGTCGATCCTGCCGAGGCGATGAAGGAGATCGACACCGCCAGCGAGACGATCCAGGAGAACTCCGCCATCGTGCGGTTCACCGACGTCCTGGCTGAGCCGGTCAAGCTCGTGCTCGAGGGGGAGCAGTGGCACGTTCCGGTGGGCGAGCTCGCCCAGGGCCTCCAAGCCAGCGAACTCGAACAACGCATCGCCGAAGTGCAGGTGTTTGCTGAGGTTATGTCGCAGATCACCGAGGAGATCCGCCAGCAGAAGTTCTCCTCTGCTGAGCAGGCAGCCCAGGCGCTGTACAACCGCATGATGCAGGCGATGACGCGTCTGGAAGTGCCGGCTGAGGCGCCTGCCATGACGCCGGCGGCAGTCGAGCCTGAAGCGCCCGCCACCACCCAGCCGGCTGAAACCCCGGCGCCTGCGACCACTCAGCCGGCGGAGTGATCGCCACTCGCCGTGCTGTGCAACGCGTGTCCCTGTCGCCGATGATGTCGGTGAATGGCGCGTGCGCCCTTTCCGCCCTCCGATGGCACAGACCAAGCACCAAATCCAGGAAATCCTCGCGGCTGCGCAAAGCCGTCCGCGCCATCGGTTTGGTCAGAACTTCATGATCGACCAGAACCTGGTGCGCATCGTCGCCGAGGCTGGGCAGTTGAAGCCGGGCGAGCTGGTGATCGAGGTCGGCCCCGGCACGGGGACGCTGACGGAAGAGCTGCTGTCGAGCGGGGCCCATGTGCTCGCGGTGGAGATCGACCGCGATCTGGCCGCCGTCCTGCGGCAGCGGCTGGGCGATGCACCGCAGTTTCGCCTGATCGAGGGGGATGCGCTTGCGGGAAAGCATGCGCTCAACAGTGAGCTGGTGGCGGCGATCGCGCAATGGCGCCAGGCTGACGGGGCAGCCGTCAAGCTGGTGGCCAATCTGCCGTACAACATCGCTTCGCCGCTGGTTGTGGAGCTGCTGATTGCGGGCGTGGAGCTGCTGGCGTTCACGGTGCAGAAAGAGGTGGCCGATCGGCTGAACGCCGCCCCGGGCAGTGATGCCTATGGGCCGCTGACCGTGATGGTGCAACTGCTGGCGAAGGTCCAGGTGCTGCGGACGCTGCCGGCGCAGGCCTTCTGGCCGGCGCCGAAGATCCAGTCGGCGCTGGTGCGGCTGGTGCGCGACGATCGCCTTGGGCCATCGGCTGGGGCATTTGGCGGGTTCGTCCATCGCCTGTTTGCGTCACGGCGCAAGACATTGCGCAAGGCGCTGGCGACGGCGGGCTGCGATGCGGAAGCGATGCTGGCGGCGACCGGTCTCGACGGGCAGTTGCGGCCTGAGGTGCTTACGCCAACCGACGTGTGGCGGCTGTTCCAGCAGCATGCAACGTGACTGGAAAAAAGCGAAAACGCCCACGAATCGGGTCGTGGGCGCATGCTTCCTGTCAGCTCCAATGATCGTCAGCTCATGCTGTGGACATTGAGGCGGCGGACGCGTGTGGCCTTGAGGCCCTTGGGGCTCTCCTCGGCTTCATAGTCGACGCTTTCACCGTCCTGAAGTGTCTTGAACCCCTGGCCTTCGATGACGCTGTGGTGGACAAACACGTCGCGGCCATCTTCTGCGAAGATGAACCCGAAGCCCTTCTGATCATTGAACCACTTGACTTTGCCCGTGGCCATGCAGCCACTCCTTTCCCATCAACCGCCCGTGAGGAGATGAAATGCAACCTCCGGCAGACTCGGCACAAACACTGCCTCCAGCCAGAGCCGGAAAGGGGCTCGTCCTCCGTGCCGGCAGGACTACGAGCCATGTAACGCAAGATTACCACACAAGCGGACGCATCTACAAAGGAATCGGGAATTGGCAACTTTGAGCGACCTGTAAGGTGTGAAAATCCAACACTTATCCACATCACCTGTCCCAGGGGATGCCCAGGGGTCCCGAAAGGAGCGGTTGGGCAGCAGAAATGGGTGGTGTTCGCACACTTGTCGGGATCCAGCCGGGCATCGGAAGCTTGTTGTGCGATAAATCAAGTTAGTTGCATGGATTACGGTATAGATTGCGCTTGGGACCGCCCAAGCTGCCTAAGCTGTTTTGCAGAATACAGTGCCCCTGCATGCGGGATCGGTGGGCGCTCCAATGGCAGTCCCCGCCTGGACTTGGGAATTATCCACAGGTTATCCACGAGGTGGGGTTGCCCTTGATTTTCGCCCCCAGCGGGCGACACTACCGACTCGCCCCGTGCGGCAGTCTGTGTTTTTTGCCCCATGAACCTGCTGGAAACTACCAAGCTCGTCAAAAGCTACGACGGCCGAACCGTCGTCAATGAGGTGAGCTTCGTGCTGCACCAGCAGGAGATCGTCGGCCTCCTCGGCCGCAACGGTGCGGGCAAGACGACGACCTTCCGCATGATCCTGGGGATGGTCACACCCGACAGCGGTGCGGTCGCCTTCGACGCTGAGGACATCACGCATCTGCCGATGTACAAGCGCGCCCGCAAGGGCATCGGGTATCTGGCGCAGGAGCGCAGTGACTTTCGCCGCCTGACGGTCTGGCAGAACCTGATGGCGATCCTCGAGACGCTTAACCTCACGCGGGCTGAGCGTATCCGACGAGCCGAGCAGCTTCTGTCGCAGTACGGCCTGACGCGGCAGCGCAACCAGCGGGCTGAGACCCTCTCCGGCGGCGAGCGCCGCAAGCTCGAGATCGCCCGGGCGCTGGTGACCGATCCCAAGCTCATCCTGCTGGATGAGCCGTTCAGCGGCGTCGATCCGATCGCCGTGGAGGATCTGCAGCGGGAGGTCGTGCGGCTGAAGCACGAGTTTGGCAAGAGCGTCCTGATCACCGACCATAACGTCGCTCAGACGCTGCGCGTCTGCGACAGGGCGTTGATCATCAACGACGGCCAGGTCTTCAAGGAAGGCAGCCCGCGCGAGATCATCAACGACCCAGCCGTCCGCGCCGCCTACCTGGGCAATACGTTCCGCGGCGACGAGTTCGATACGAATCCATTCGCGGGCGAGAAAGAACTTCGGCCGCGGTGATGGCGGCAGAAAGCCACCTTCCCGACCGTCTTCTACTGATCTGGCTTGGCCAAGCGCTCCCTGAACACACGAAACTTGGCGTCGGCTCCCTCTGCGCGAGACCACCGGCGGATGTCGTCCAGATCCACCGATTGCGCGCGGGCGACCAGGATGGCCTGCTCAAGAGCCTGTCGATCATTCCAGTGGTAAAACGCAGCCAGGCGATCCTTCACGCAATCCGTGGGCGTGAGCAGGCGCAGTGTGCCAAGGGGCGTTCTTCGCTCAGCCGTTCGGACAACGCGCTCGTCGCCGACCATCAATGGGCCTGTCGGGAACTCGACCACCCACCGTGTCTTCGGATGAGCGAAGTATCTGTTGCGCTCGACAAAGCCGAGAGCGGCAAGCGCATCTCGCAACTGACGCCGGGGAAAGAGGCCTTCCTCGATGAAGTCCAGGTCGTACGAGACGTACTTGCCCTCCGACCAGATCTGCACGCAGGCGCCGCCGGTCAGCGTGACCGGCACGCCGGCTCTCGCCAGGGTCTGGCAGACCAACGCGGCCAGTTCCTCGACGCTAAGCTGGCTGATCGGCTTCATAGCGGTTTACCTGTACGGCGGGGACGCGAGCGTGTGACAAGCAATGCCTGACGCAGATCGGGCGGGTACAAGTCCACGGCTCGCGCGATCAGCGCGCGCAGTTCGTCGCGCGCGGGGTAGCGCGGGTTGAATGTGTATTCGCGGCTGGTGCCGATCTGGCGGCTGACGAGCACGCCAGCCGACTCGAGCGCATTGAGGGCGCTTTGCACCGGTGACAGCGGGCAGCCGAAGAAGCGCGCGATCTCCCTGGCGTACCCCTGACCGCGGGCGTAGAGGTAGACCAGCACGCGTTCCTTGTTCACCGATCCGAGCAGGTCGCGCAACATCGACGACTCCTGAAATCACTTCCCATCACTGACCTGATATGTAGGTCAGTTGACCTAGTTTATAGGTCGACAGGATCGGATCAAGCCTTGAGACCAGCCGTTGGCGGTCGCCTGGTGCCGCAAGCGCCTTTATTCCCGGCGTCGTCCGGGTAATCTATGGCCGCAAGGCGATTTGTCCGCTGTTTATCACAGGTTTGCGAAAGGCATTGATCAGCATGGCATCCGGCAAGGTTTTCATTGGCGTGGACATCGGGGGCACCAAGATCGCTGTCAACGGCATTGACGAACAGCGCAAGGCGATTGCGCCGCAGTGGCTGGAGATGCCGTCGCATTCCGACAAGGGACCCAACGCCACGGTCGGGCAGATCGTCGCTGCGGTGCAGGCATTCATGCAGCGTGAGGGGATCACAGCCGACCGGATCGCCGCTGTCGGCCTGGACAGCCCCGGCCCTGCTGACATCAACGGCCGGATCGAGAAGTCAGCCAACATGCACCCGGACTGGGAAGGCTTCGAGCTGCGCGACAACGCCGAGCGCGAGCTGAGCCGTGCTCTCGGCCATGAGGTGCGCGTCAGCTACGAGAATGACTGCAACGCAGCCGCCCTTTGGGAAAGCCACATCGGCAACCCCGAAGGCACAGAGGTCATGGCGCTGTTGGCGCCAGGCACCGGCTTGGGCGGCGGGATTGTCGTCCATGGTCGCCTCCTGCGGGGTTCGCGCGGCATGGGCGCTGAGCTGGGGCATCTGGAGATTGTCCATCCGCCGTTCATCGAAGGCTGGGAGCCGAAGTGCGGCTGCGGGCAGACCTACTGCGCCGAAGCCTATGCCTCGATGGCGGCCCTCGGAAAGATCCTGCGGATCGCCTTGCCGCAGGAGAAGTATCGCAACCATCCGCTCAACCAGATCACCGGTGCCACCGAAGAGGAGACTTGGAAGAAGCGTGCTTACGCCGTCCGCGGGCTGGCGGCGCAGGGGGATGAACTGTGCCAGGCGATCTTCGACTGGCAGTCGCGCGCGATTGCTCGCCTGTGCCGCCAGGTGGCGGACACGATCGACCCGGATCGCATCGTCATCGGCGGCGGGTTCATCGAGGGCGGCAAGGCCCTGACCGACCGCATCATGGGCATCATCCAGGAAGAGTTCCGCCGTCTGGCGTTCAAGAAGCACGCAGCCGAGCTGAAGTTCGAGGTCGCCCGCAGCGGCGATCAGGCGGGCTGCCTCGGCGCGGCCCTGAGCGCCTGGCAGTTTGCCAATCGCGTGGGCTGATCGCCAATCATGGCGCCAGCACTTCGAACGGCGGCATCGGCAGATTCCGCAGGATTGTGAAGACCACGGCTACACCGGCGATGGCCCATCCCACCGCCACGGGCAGGGTTCGCCGTGGCAGAATGCCCGGGCACGCAGCCTGCGCGATCGCGCCGATCGCGACGAGCGGCAGCAGGATCGTGGCAAACACGTTGTACCCGGCTGCCTCGATCAGCCGGCCATGCAGCAACGCGTGCATCGCGCGCGTCGCGCCGCAGCCGGGGCAGTAGAGGTGCGTCGCCTTGTACAGCAGGCACGGCGGAAACCATCCGCCGCCCGCCGGGTTGAACGCATATACCACCGCAGCCAGCACGACGATCACCCCCGCCAGCAGGATCGAGACACCGCGCCGCCGGCGCGGCGCGTCCATCGCACCTCCCGCGGGTGATCGTTCCACAGAAACGGGGCTGGTTGCCGTCATGCTGCTCCCATTGACGATGCGATCGACTATACTGCTGGCCCGTTTTCAAACCAACACACACGCCCGGAGAACAACCGTGTCCCAGACTGCTGCTGCACAGATTGACCAGTGGATCGATGAGGCTGTTGCGTCCACGCCCGTTTACGACCTGCATACGCACCTGTACCCCGCCAGCTTCGGCAAGTTCTGCCTGTGGGGGCTGGATGAGCTGCTGACGTACCACTACCTCATCGCCGAAGCCATCCGCGTCAGCGACGTGTCGTACGAGCAGTTCTGGGCGATGTCGCAGCAGCAGCAGGCCGACCTGATCTGGCGCGAGCTGTTCATCGAGCGCGCCCCCATCAGCGAAGCCTGCCGCGGCGTGCTGACGGTCCTGAGCCGGCTGGGCTTGGACCTGTCCAGCAAGGACATCAACGCCTATCGCGCCTGGTTCAAGCAGCAGAAGCCAGCCGACTATGTCGATCGCGTCTTCAAGCTGGCCAACGTGCACACGTGTGTCATGACCAATGACGCGCTCGATCCCGAGGAGCGCAAGCACTGGGAAAATGGCGATGCCACCGATCCGCGCTTCAAGGGCGTGTTGCGGATCGATCCGGTGCTGCTCGGATGGCCAAAGGTGGCTGAGACGCTCAGCGGCTTCGGCTACAAGGTCGGCGCCGATCTTGGCGCTTCGTCGATGGCGGAGATCCGCCGCTTCCTCAACGAGTGGATCGAGAAGATGAAGGCGCTGTACGTCGCGGTGTCGCTGACGCCCGACTGGCGCTATCCGGACGATTCGCCCGCGACGAAGGTCATCCGCGAAGCCATCCTGCCGGTCTGCCGCGAGCGGAACCTGCCGTTTGCCGTGATGATCGGCGTGCGGCGGCAAGTCAATCCGCTGCTGAAGCTCGCCGGCGATTCGGTCGGCAAGAGCGACATCACGTCGCTGGACCGGATGCTCAGCGAAAATCCGAAGAACAAGTTCATGTGTACGATGCTGGCGCGGGAGAACCAGCATGAGCTGGCGGTGACAGCGCGCAAGCATCGCAATCTGTTCCTGTTCGGCTGCTGGTGGTTCCTGAACAACCCGTCGCTGATCGAGGAGATGACGCGGATGCGCATGGAGCTGCTGGGCGAAGCGTTCGTGCCGCAGCACTCGGATGCTCGCGTGCTGGATCAGATCATCTACAAGTGGGATCACTCGCGGCAGATCATCGCGAAGGTGATGAAGGACAAGTATCGCGATCTGGCAGCCACCGGCTGGGCTGTGACTAAGGAAGAAATCCAGCGGACGGCGAAGCGGTATCTGTCGCAGAATTTCGAGGAGTTCCTGGCGAAAAAGCTCTGACGCGCGCCACTGTGAAACGGCGACCGCGATGGCGCGAAGTTCGCGAAGATGGCGCGAAGGGCTTGGCGCAAAGATCTCAGAGATCCCAAAGATTGCAAAGAGAGTAGATCAAGTGGCATGGGCGGATCGCCCATGCCACTGTCGCGCGCAGCCTGTAGGGCACGCCATTGCGTGCCGTGGCGCGAGGCGGTGGGCGTGGCAGGCAGATAGCCTGCCCTGCGTGAAGTTGCGCGGATCACTGTGGCGCGGGCGTCTGGCCCGCGTCTTCCTTTTTTGTGAGGCGATCGTCGGGTCAGGCTGGGAGATGGTTCAGCAGATGATCGGCGATGACGGCAGCGCCGTTGGTGGGGAGGGTCTGGGTGGGGTGGGGCATGGACAGCAGGGCTAGCAGGTCCTTTCGCCAGTTACCCGCCAGGAAGTCGTCCCGGCTGATCGGCCGCGAGCGCAGGTAGGGGCGCGATGCGTCGATGAGCATCTGGTCTTCGCGGAAGTAGTCGCGCGGGGGCCAGAGCAGGCCGACGCCCAAGGCGATGCAGTCGCTGACGATGCCGTGGCCGGGCTTGGAGATGACGGCATCGCAGGTGGCGAGCACCTGCGTGAAGGTCACGCCGTCGGCTGGCGTGATGCGTTCGAGATTGGCGGCTGGCGGGGTTTGCGTGTCGTTCCAGCTGACAAAGTGCAGCTCGGGCGAAGCGGCTGCGGCGCGGCGGATCACGTCGGGCGAGATACCGCCCCGCTGGGCGATGAGGATGCGCTTTGGCGCGGACGGATCGCGCAATGCGGGCCGGACAGCGGAGGTGACCAGCGGCACGTCGATGACCTGCTGAAACTGCGGCATCTCGTGTGGAAAGGGCAGGCGCAGCAGGCCCGCCATTTTCCGGTAACCGCCGGTGGCAGCGGCCAGGATCGGGTCGTTGGGCGAATCGACCTGGGTCTGATAGATCCAATCCCAGGTGAAGTTGCCAGCGCCCCAACAGGGCACGGCGGCTTCCTCGGCGATATAGCCAGCCAGGAAGGGGATGTCCGCGACGATCAGGCTGACGCCATGTTCGCGGATATATGCGCATTCGCGCGCAATATCGCGATGCATGTGCGCGATTGTGCGCCGAACGGCGTCGAGCGTGGCTGGCCAGTCGATGGTGAGGGCGTCTTTTTCCAGGCTGCCGGGCTCGAGAATGACCTGCTCATAGTGCACGCGCGGGCCGAGAGGATCGAAGATCTGCCGCGGCGCGCCTGTGCGCACGTGGATGCGCAGGTCCTGCCGCCGGGCCAGCAGCTCGCCAATGACCAGGGCACTGCGCATCGCATGGCCGTAGCCGTGACCGGTGATGTAATAGACGAGGGAGGCAGCCATCGTTGGCAGGGGCGAGCGGCCCGCGTCGGGGCGGAATCACGCGCTCTTGGGCACGAGCTCCTCGTTCTTGGGCAGATCCTTGAGGCTGTTCAAGCCGAACAGCTCGAGGAATCGCTTGGTCGTGCCGTAGAGGATCGGACGGCCGGGCTCCTCGGCGCGGCCGGCGATCTTGACCAGGCGCTTTTCCATCAGCGAGCGGATGGTTTCGCCGCAGGCGACGCCGCGGATGGCTTCGACATCGGCGCGGAGAATTGGCTGCTTATAGGCGATGATGGCCAGTGTCTCGATCGCGGCCTTGGTGAGCTTGGCGTCGGCTTCACGCTGGTGGAGGCGCTTGAGGTACTGACCATACTCCGGCAGGGTCAGGAGCTGATACCCGCCAGCCACCTGTTCCACGCGGAAGGATCGGTTGGTCTGTTCGTACTGCTCGTTGAGCCGCTTGACGGCGCGGCGGATGGGCTTGGTGGAGTCGAGCTCCATCAGCTCCGCCAGCCGGCCGGCGGTAAGGGGGTGATGCGTGCTGAACAGCAAAGCCTCGAGGACACCCAGATCGGCTTCCTGATCGCCCTCAGCCGCCTCGTCGGCAGGGTCTGGGGCGGAATCGATGGCGCCATCGGGCTCCTCCGGCCTGAGTCGATCGTCGGTCTCTGCGGTCGCGTCCTGCTCTTGCATATCCATCCAGTCTGTATCCCGGACCAATCGCATGGGGGGAAACCTCCGATCTTGTGGGTTTTTATCGGACTTTTCAAGCTCAGCACTGCAGCTTTTGCGGGGGAAAACGCGCTGGCCGAGCCGGCGGCGACAGGCATTGTGGGCGTGGCGAAGTGGAGTGACGTAGCGACGCAGCGAGGAAGGGCCGGAGGCTGGCCCAGCAATTTTTTGCAGGGGTGGATGGCAATTCGCCTCGGGGGTTCGGTCGGGCACATGGCCATGTGCCCCTATGGAGGCGCGTTGCGGTGCGTGGGGGCCGCAGTCAGAGAAAATGCAGAGGCCGATTTGTACAATGCCCCTCCATGACCGCCATCCGGCTGGACAGGATCACCAAAGCCTTCGGCTCGACTGTGGCGCTGCGCGAGATTGATCTGCGCATCGAGCCGGGCGAGCTGTTTTTCCTCCTGGGGCCCAGCGGTTGCGGGAAGACGACCCTATTGCGGCTGATCGCCGGTCTGCATCAGCCGACGTCCGGCCGCATCTGGTTCAACGATCGCGACGTGACCGACCTGGGCACGGAGAAGCGCAACGCCGTCATGTGCTTCCAGAGCTATGCCCTCTGGCCGCATATGACGGTGCGGGAGAACGTGCGCTTCGGCTTGAATGTGCGCAAGATGCCGCGATCGCAGCAGAACGCGCGGATCGATGAGGTGCTGCGCCTGGTGCGCATGGAGGAACTGGCTGACCGCAAGCCGAATCAGCTTTCCGGCGGCCAGCAGCAACGCGTCGCCCTGGCCCGCGCGCTGGCGGTTCAGCCGGCCTGTCTGCTGCTCGATGAGCCGCTCAGCAATCTCGACGCCAAACTGCGTCACGAGATGCGCAGCGAAATCCGCCGCATCTGCAAGACGGCGGGGTTCACCACGATCTACGTCACGCACGACCAGAAAGAGGCCCTCAGCGTGGCCGACCGGATCGCCATTCTAAAGGACGGCGTGCTGATGCAGGTCGGCACGCCGGCTGAGCTGTATCACCGGCCGACCAGCGCATTTGTTGCCGATTTCATCGGCCAGACCAACCTCCTGCCGGGCAAAATCGTCAGCCGCGAGGGAGAAGCCGTAACGGTCGAAACCCCCGCTGGACGGGTGATCGCCCGCAGCAACGGGCACGCCCTGCCCGATGCCGTCACCGTCAGCATCCGCCCGGAGCAGATGCAGATCGTCCGCCGCGGCTCAGCCGGGCGAACTAACCGCCTCACGGGCAAGCCGATCGAGATGACCTTCCTGGGCGAATCGACCGAACATGTGCTGGAGATCAACGGCCAGCGCGTCAAGGTGATCAGCGCCCCGCCGATCTTCGACGTGCCGGCGGAGGTGACGGTGGAGTTCGATGCGGAAGATGTTGTCGTGCTGCCGACAGAAGCGCCACCGATGGGTCACCGATGAACACCGATCGATGGGTGCAACTTTCGGTGAAGGCACAACGCAGAGTACGCGGAGGATGGCGCCGAGAGACTCGTAAGATGGCAGAGCATCAGCCATTCGTCGCATGTGCCTGTTGGATGTGATGAGGGTCATCGATGGTGGCTTTCGAACACGCTGAAAGCCCTGCGTTCTCAGCGTTTGCCTCAGCGCCCGCTGCGTTGGAAGTCGAATGAAACGGATCGCCCTGCTTATCCTCTTTTTCGTCGTGCTGCTGACGCCATTTGCGCTGCGGGCGCTGATGGTGAAGGCGCCGCGGGGGGCGGATGCGCCGGCGGAGGGGCGGCTGGTGATTGTGACGCCCAACAACCAGGACATCCGGCGGGAGTTTGAGCGGGCGTTCAACCAGTGGCATTTGCAGCAGTTCGGCTCGAAGGTCGAGATCGAGTATCGCACGCCTGGCGGCACCAACGACATCAAGCGGCTGCTGGAGACGACCTATCGCGGTCACATGCAGGACGGCAAGACCGCCGATGAAGTGCCGATCGAGATCGACATCGTCTGGGGCGGGGGAGATTATTTCTTCGATGTCGAGCTGCACGGCGAGCTGGGCATCCTCCAGCGGCTGGACGTGGATCCCAAGCTCATCGCCCAGGTCTTCCCCGAGCCGACGCTCGCGGGCGTGAAGCTGCGCGAGGTCACGCGGGATGAGCAGGGCAATCTGCTGCCGCCGACGTGGGTGGGGGTGTGCCTCAGCAGCTTTGGAATCGTCTACAACCCCGACATTTACGCCTCGCTGGGGCTGCAGCCGCCGCGGGGATGGGGGGATCTGACCGATCCGCGCCTGGCGGACCTGGTGGCGCTGGCGGATCCGACGCGCTCGGGGTCGGCGGCTGTGGCGTACATGATGGTCCTCCAGCGGGCGATGGCGGATGCGGAGGAGGCCATCTTCTCGCAGCATCCCGAGTTGCGCCAGATGCCGGCGAAGCAGCGCTCAGCCGATCCGCGATATGCAGCGGCCATCGCCGCCGGCTGGAAGCGCGGCATGGGGCAATTGCTGCTGATCGCCGCAAATGCGCGGTATTTCACGGACTCAGCCAATCTCGTGCCGCGCGACGTGAGCGTGGGCGACGCGGCTGCCGGCATGGCGATCGACTTCTACGGCCGCACGTTCGAGGAGATCGTCGGGCCATCGCGCATCCGGTATGTCTCGCCCATCGCGGCGACCGCCATCACGCCCGATCCGATCGGCATCCTGCGCGGCGTGAAGGACAAACGGCGGGAACTGGCCAAGCGATTTGTCCACTTCCTGCTGACGCCGGAGGGGCAACTGCTTTGGATCAGGAAAGCCGGCACACCGGGCGGACCGGTGGAGCGCGGCCTGCGGCGCCCGCCCGTGCGGCGCGATCTGTACAGCGACCGGCGCGACTGGTCGGACGATGTCAATCCATTTGAGGAAGCCGGTGGGTTCAACCAACGCGGCGAGTGGATGTCGCTGTTCACGGATACCCGCCCGATCTGGGCGGCGGCGTGGCTGGACTCGCGTGAGTCGCTCAAGCGGGCGCATCGGGCAGTGCTGGGGGTGCAGGACGCGCAGAAGCGCGATGAACTGCTGGCGAAGCTGGCGGATCTGCCGATCGAGATGGCGGACGTGCAGAAGGAAAGGGACTTGCGGCGTGCCGCAGCCAGGGAAGGCGATGCGCCGCTGCATGCGGCCGAACGAAGGATGTGGTGGGCTCAACGATTTCGCGAGCACTATGGCGACGTAGAGCGGCTGGCGAAGCGCGAAGGTCCAAGATCCAACGACTAAGTTCCAAAGAAGCTCCAAAAAACAAAACATCAAAACACCTAACAACTAAGCACCAGAAACCCCATGCCTGCAGCCCAGACCATTTCCGCCTTGCCAGCCAGTCAGCAGCCGCCATCGCGTTTTCGGTGGTCGTCGTTGCCGCTGGTGGGGCAGGCTGCGCCGGTGCATGTGATGCTGACGGTGGCGCTGTATGCGTTCTTTGCCGTGTTCCTGATCTGGCCGATCGTGCAGGTGGTGCGCGCAGGGTTTGCCAGCACCGATGGCCGGTTCACGCTGGCGTATGTGCGGCTGATCTTTCAGGACCCGGTGCTGGTGATGGGGCTGGTGAATGCGACGCTCATCGCCGTCGTGACGACGGCGGTGACGCTGGCGATGTGCCTGCCGCTGGCGGTGCTGAGCGTGAAGTATGCGTTCCCGGGGCGAGGATTGCTGTCGGGGTTGCTGCTGGTGCCGCTGGTGCTGCCGCCATTTGTGGGGGCGATCGGGATGAAGCTGGTGCTTGGCCGGCACGGGCCGCTGACGCAGATCGTGACGGCGTTGGGGTGGGATGATGGAGGGTTGGGGATCGACTGGCTGGGCAACTGGCGATTCCTGGGGATCATTGTGGTGGAGGCGTTGCATCTCTACCCGATCATGCTGCTGAACCTGCAGGCGTCGCTGGCGAACATCGATCCAGCCATGGAGCAGGCGGCTGCCAATCTGGGGGCTTCGCGGTGGACGATCTTCCGGCGGATCACGCTGCCGCTGATGCGGCCGGGGCTGTTCGCCGGCTGCACGCTGGTGCTGATCTGGAGCTTCACCGAGCTGGGCACGCCGCTGATGTTTGACTATCAGGATGTGACGCCCGTGCAGGTCTTTGCGCGCCTGACGGAGGTGAACAACAATCCGCTGCCGTTTGCGCTGGTGGTGGTGATGCTGGTGGCGTCGTCGGTGCTGTACCTGATCGGCAAGTCGCTGCTGGGACGGGGGTTTGACGCAGCCACGACGAAGGCGGCTGTCCAGGCTACGCCGCGCCGGCTGACGGGATGGAAGGGCCTGGCTGCGGCGCTGCCGTTTGTGATCGTGTTTGTGGCGGCGGTGTTGCCGCATCTGTCGGTGGTCTTCACAGCCGTCAGCGTGCCGGGGGCGTGGTATCAGTCGATCCTGCCGACGTCGTTCACGATCGCCCATTTCGAGGGTGCGCTGGTGGATGAACTGGCGCTGCCCAGTATCGGCAACTCGATCCAGTATGCGTCGGTCGCGACGCTGATCGCCGTGACCGTCGGGCTGGGGTGTGCGATTGTGATCGTGCGATCGAACGTGCCGGGCAAGGGTATGCTCGATGCCCTGGCGATGCTGCCGCTGGCAGTGCCGGGGCTGGTGCTGGCATTTGGGTACCTGTCGATCAGCGTGAGCTTCAAGCGGCAGATGGGCGATGCCACGCCGGAGTTCCTGGATATTCAGAAGTCTCCGGTGGTGCTGCTGGTGCTGGCGTATGCGGCGCGGCGGTTGCCATATGTGGTGCGCAGCGCAGTGGCTGGGCTACAGCAGACCCCGCGGGATCTGGAGCTGGCCGCGGCGAACCTGGGAGCCGGGCGGTGGACGGTGCTGCGGCGGATCACGCTGCCGCTGATCCTGGCCAATCTGGTGGCTGGCGGCTTGCTGGCGTTCGCGTTTGCGATGCTGGAGGTCAGCGATTCACTGATCCTGGCGCAGACCGCGAAGTTCTACCCCATCACCAAGGCGATCTGGGAGCTGACCAATCGCCTGGGCGACGGTTTGTACATCGCCAGCGCGCTGGGGGTTTGGGCGATGGTGCTGCTGACGCTGACGATCCTGACCGCCAATGCGTTCCTCGGCCGGCGGATGGGGGCGATTTTCAGGGTGTAATGGGGGGCGGTTGGCAGGGAGCGGCTGAAGCTCCAAGTTCCAACCACCAAGATCCAAGGAAGTTCCAAACAGAGAACAACCAAACACAAGACACCAAACAACGAAGCAGACCAAGGGCCAAGTCCGCAATCCCCAATCACCACATTCCCCATTGCGCAATCCGAAATCCGCAATCGCGTCAGATAGGTCTCTCTTGTCTGTGAGCGACGTGTCGAATACCTTGGTTTGACCGGGCCCAAAGGAGAATGCATGGACGGCAAATCGAGATGGATACTGGCATTGGCGGTTGGCGCGCTGGCGGGGTGCGGCGGGGGTGGGTCGCAGCCGCTGTCGCAGCAGCGTTTCGCCGCTCAGCCGGCTGACACCATCTCCGCGCCCGTCGAGCGGCCCGGACCGATCCTCTACAACCAGGTGCGCGTCGATCTGACCAGCGAGGCGCCCCGCGTTGAAGTCCTTGAGATGAAGGACGACGGCCCGGCGGATGCGGCCGTGGGCGAGGTGTCGTCGACTGTGCAGCAACAGGTGCGATCGCCGCGGGAGGCGGTTTTGGCTGACCCGGCCACGCCTGCGCCGTCGACGCAGCCGCAGGCTGGCGGCGATCAGCCAATCGCCAGCGGCTATTACACCATCGGTGGCGTCGTGGCTGAGGTGAACGGTCAGCCGATCTTCGCCAATCGCGTGATCGGCATTCTTGGCCGCCTCCTGCAGGCTCGCGCGCAGGAGACGACGCTCGAACAGTTCGAAGTCGAAGCCCGTGAGCTGATCACGCGTCAGGTCTGGGAACTGGTCCGGGCGGAGCTGGAGTTTGCGGCTGCCCAGCGCAGCCTGAGCCCGGCGGATCAGCTCCTGGCCGATGCCATGACCATGACGTGGCGCGATCGCCGCATTACCGAAGCCGGCGGTTCGCTTCAGCAGGCCATCCAGCGGGCTCAACTGGCTGGCGAGGATTTCGATACGCTGCTTCAGGAGCAGTATCGAACCTTCATGACGCAGGTCTACTACCAGAAGCGCGTCATCCCCCGCATCCAGATCACGGCTGATGACATGCGGGCCTACTATGATCGGCACCGCGAGGATCAGTTCACCCAGCGGGCCGAAGCGCGCTTCCGCCTGATCAAGATCGATCCCGCGCGCATGGAGACGCGCGAAGCCGCCCTCGATCGCATCACCACGATGAAACGGCAGGTCGAGTCGGGCGCCGCCGACTTTGCAACGCTGGCTTCACAGATCAACCATGACAACTACCTGGCCCAGCGGGGCGGCGATGTCGGCATGATCCAGCGGGGGGCCTACGCGATCCCCGAGGTCGAGCAGGCGGTCTGGGACACCCCCGAAGGCAAGGTCACGGACGTTATCACGGCTCGCAATGCGTACTACCTGGCCCTGGTCGAGCAAAAGCGCGAGGGGCGCGTCCAGCAGTTCGAGGAAGAGCAGGTGCAGGACACCATCACGCAGACCCTGCGGGCCGAGCAGTTCCGCGAGCTGCGTGAGCAGTTCCTCCAGCGGCTCCAGCAGCAGGCGATCATCCGCGTCGATCCCAAGATGCTGGAAATTGCGGTCGAGATGGCCATCCAGAACTACCCGCAGTGGCGGCAGGCGGGCAAGTAGTGGGCTCAGCCGGCAGGGGGCAGCAGCGGCAGTCGGCTTAGTTCCAGTCTGCAGTCAGCGGTCTGCAGTCTGTCGTTGATGTCGTACGTCGGGTTGCCGCGAGTGACAAATGACAAGTGGCCAGTGACATCACCAGAATCCGCAATCCGAAATCCAAAATCCCTTTAGCCTCCCAGCCCGTTCTTCCCGCTATTGTTCCTGCCACCGGACGGCCGATAATGTAGAAGACCTATGGCTGTTGTACACGTTCAACCCCCAGCCGCACGGAAGCAGCCGACACGCCGCGAGCTGCAGCGGATCCTGCGCCTGGAAGTGCCGGTCATCGTCAAGCTGGCTGAGCGGCGGTTGTCGTTGTCCGAAATCATGCGCCTGGGCGTGGGGGCGATCATCGAGTTCTACAAGAGCAGCGACGAACCGCTGGAGCTGATGATCAACAACAAGACCATCGCCTTGGGCGAGACGGTCAAGGTGGGGGAAAACTTCGGCTTGCGCATCACGCAGATCGGTGACGTCAAGCAGATCATCGACGCCATGGGGAAGTAGGGGGCAGCGACGCAGCGACGAAGGGTGGCGCATCGGGCGCTGCTGTAGGGGCACATGGCAATTTGCCCCATCGCCAGGGCGCGAAGACCCTGCTCCTACATATGGATTCCCGCCGACGGCTTTAAACCCTTACACAGCAAGACGATCCGGCTGAGGGCAGAGCGTGCCCAGCAGTTCGCGCTCGACGGCCGCTGCATCCAGCGAGCGGACGACGCGGTGCGGGCCGTTGCGCAGCGGGGTGAAGTGCGTCCGCCCGGCTTGGCCGTTGTCGCCCGTCACGGCGGTTTCGACCAGGCCATGCTCGCAATCCCCGAGGCCCGGGTTGATCGCCATCACGGCTGCCACCGTGTCGTTCAGGCGGAAATCGGTCGGGGAATGCAGCCAGCCATCCGCCATCGTGCAGACCAGCTTGAGGGCCGGGCTGAGGAAATGCTGGCGCACCTGCTGGACCGTCAGGCGGCAGTCATGCGTGGCCTCCATGCCGATGCACAGGTGATTGCGGACCTGCGCGCGGTAGACCATCGCCGTGGCGAAGGGGTCGACCATGGCATTGAGCTCCTGCCGGCTGGTGGCGTCGAAGCAGCCGTTCATCGTCACCAGGCCCGCGAGCATCTGCGGGATCTCGTGATCCATCGCCAGCAGCAGCGCGACATTCGTCAGCGGGCCGGTGCAGACCAGCGTGATCTCGCCGGGGTTCTCGCGGATCGTCTGCCGCATGAACTCGACAGCCGAGTGCTGCGGCCAGTCCATGCGATGTGGGTGATTGGCGATGGCGTCGTAGTGGGGGACCATCGGCTGACCCGGGCCGGTGAACAGGACGTTGGACGTGCCCGGATGGATGGGCAGGTCCTCACGGCCCGCCGCGCGGCAGATGACCTGTGCGCAGGCTGCGCGTCGGTCGACATCGCCGCTGACGGTCGTGATGCCGACCAGTTCCGCCCGCTCGCTGGCCAGGAGGTAAGCCAGTGCGATGGCGTCATCGGGGTCATTGCCAATGTCGGTGTCGAGCAGAATACGGATCGGCTGGGTCATGTCGGCTCTCGCTGAGACAAACCATCTTCCGGCACCACAACGCACGGCGCCGCGCATGGTTTGTATCGCGTGGAAACGAGGGGGGATTGAGAAGATTTAACGATTGGGTGGGGCGGGGAAGGGGAGGTCTGATAAGAATGGGGTTGGAGACGGAGGCGTAGCGATTTCGGATTCTGGATTTGGTCACTGGTCACTTGTCATTTGTCACACGCGGCAACTCGAGTGCTTTGTTGTTTGGTGTTTTGTGTTTGGTTGTTTTGTGTTTGGAACATCCCTGGATCTTGGTGGTTGGAAGCTGGAGCTTCACCATCCCACTTCCAACTGCTGACTGCAGACTGCTGACTACTACAGACTGCTCACGCCCCCATCCGCGGCAGTATCACGTGATACAGCATGAAGTAGATCAGTACCCCCGTGACCGAGACGTACATCCAGATCCACAGCGTCACGCGGCTGAAGCGGGTGTGGAGCCGCCAGTTGCGGCGGGCGGCGTAGTAGACCGTGATGCCGATCAGCGGCAGCATCACCATCGCCAGCACCAGATGCGGCAAGAGCAGACCCACCAGATAGACCAGCCGAAGCCATTCCGGCTCAAACCCGGTGGTCTGCACGTTGTACTCCCCCGTCTCCTGGAACAGTAGCCGCTTGTGCAGCAGGTAACACGCCAGGAACAGCGTCGACGTGCACAGCGCTGACACCATCAGCCACCCATGCCGGCGGTACTGATGGCGGCGGATCGCGATGTACGCCGCGATCAGCAGAATCGCGCTGATGGCGTTGAGTGTGGCATTGACGGCGGGGAGCGTGTGAACCATGGCGTTGGCGGCTGGGGGCGGATTATTTGACCAGTTGCCGGGCGTCGTCGATCAGCCGCTGGTTTTCATCCGGATCGGAATGGGCGTAATAGCCATGCACCTTGCCCTCGGGATTGACCAGGACAAAGTGCGTTCCATGCGCGATCTCAACGGGATTGGGCCCGCGCTCGGCTGCGATCTTCATGGCGGCTGCGAGGTGATCGATCACCTGCAGGTTGCCCGTGAGCATCTGCCAGCGCGAGAAGTCGGCGTTGTACTGCAAGCCATAGGCCCGCAGGACCTGCGGCGTGTCATAGTCGGGATCCAGCGAGAAGGAGACCAGCGTCACGTCCTTGGGCAGATGGGCCTGCATCTGCGACATCTGTCGCGTCATGATCGGGCAGGGGCCGGGGCATCGCGTGAAGATAAACGCGCCGATCCACGGGCGGCCTTTGAGCGTCTGCAGCGTGACGGTGTGGCCGTCCTGGTTCGTCAGCTCGAAGTCGGGAACTTCGAACAGCGGCACAGTCGGATCGGCTTGCGCGATCGAGGGGGTGGCGTGCATACGGCTAGCCGACCAGAGGGCCATCAGCACCAGCACACCAGCCAGAAACAGGCTCCACAGAATGGTTGTGATGATCTTTTGGCGGCGGTTCATGTCGTGTGGATGTCTTGTGTTTGGTTGTTGGGTGTTTGGAACTTCCCTGGATCTTAGTGGTTGGAACTTGAAGCTTCAGCCGCTTTCTGCCAACCGCCAACGGCCAACTCATCTCTGCAGACTGCTGACCGCAGACTGTCCACTACCTACTGCCCATTGCGTGTATGAGCCAGGCGCGTGGCGATGGCCAGCATGACGATCGCGAAGGCGATGCTCACCCCCAGGCTGATCGGCCAGCCGGGCAAGCCGGCGACCTCGCCGGTGGGGTACATCGCCCGGCGCAACGCAGCCAGGCCATAGGTCAGCGGATTGGCTGCCATCACCCATGCCATCACCTTCCATGATCCGGTCGACGGAAACAGCGCGCCCGACATGAACCACAGCGGCAGAAGCAGCAGGTTCATGATCGCGTGGAAGCCCTGCGTCGAGCTCATCGGCCAGGCGACGCAAAAGCCCAGCGCCGTCAGCGAGAATCCCAGCAGCAGCATGACGCCCAGCGTCGTCGCAAACGTCGACAGGCTCAGCTCAATCCCGACCAGCGGGCCGAGCAGCAGGAACAGCGCCGCCTGGCCGGTGGCCAGCAGCGTTCCGCCGATCACCTTGCCCAGCACGATCGCCATCCGCGGCACGGGGGCAACGAGGACCGACTGCAGAAAGCCCTCACGGCGATCTTCGATGATCGAGATGGTCGAAAAGACGGCTGTAAACAGCAGGATCATCAGGATCGTGCCGGGGAAGAAGAACTCGAGGTAGTTTTCCCCGCCCGGCAGACCGGGCGCGCTGAAGCTTCTGCCAATGCCGCCGCCGATCAGCAGCCAGAAGACGATCGGCGTCAGCAGGGCACCGATTACCCGGTTCGGCTGGCGGACAAAGCGCACAAGCTCGCGGCGCGCCAACGAAAGCGACGGCAACAGCAGTCCAGGATCAGGATGGGCAGTTGCACCAACGGCTGAGCTCATGCGAACCAGCCATTGTAGTCGGAGCGCCCCACCCCGACTACAGGAGCGGCAAATGGTCGCAGGCGTCAGCAGGCGGCAGGCAGCAATGAAGTCTGCAGTCAGCGGTCTGCAGTCTGCAGCGATGAGTTGGCGGTTGGCACTGGAGGCGAAGCTCCAAGTTCCAACCGTCAAGTTGCAAAGCAGTTTCAAACGCAAAAGCTCCAAACCCGTCAATGCGCAGGGCACGCTACTGCGTGCCGGAACCCTGCGCAACCGATATCCTGCATCGAGTCGCGGCAACGGACCAGTGACAAGTGACCACTGACCACCCCGTCACTTGCTCGCGTGCGTCAGGATGCGGGCCATCAGCTCTGTCGCCGTTTGCGGGGTGTAGCCGACGACACCCTCGATGCTCTGGCCGACCAGGCCGGCGCTGAGGTCCTCGCGGCTGTAGATGACCGCCAGACGGTCGCCCTGGCGGATCGCCTTGAGGCGCGGGCCATCGAGCGAGCCGAGCATCCGCCTGGCAGCCGCGCGATACTCGAACTTCTCGATCGCCTTGCCCGTGGCGCTGAACAGCGGATGGTTGGCTGGCAGCGTCTCGAGCTTCGCATCCGGCAGCAGCTCGCTGATCAGCGCCTCTGCCGAGCTGGCAAACTCGCTGGATCCGCCCGCAGCGTCGATCACCAGCGTGCCGCCGTTCTGGATGAAATTGCGCAACGCGTCCTTGCCGGCATCGTCGATCTGGAAAGGCGCCGTGCCGGTCAGATGCGCGATCTTCCCCTCGATGGGCTGACCGAGCTTAACGGTCGTTGTCTTGAGCGTGACGCGCTGCTGGTTGTGCATAACGCTCGCGAGCCGCTGCCAGCCGCCGGGCTCGGGATCCCAGTTGCCGTCGTACTGCAGGCGCGCGACCTGGATCGTCGAAGCCGGTTTGATCTTGTCATCGGCTGCGACATAGTGCGTCTGCCCGCGCACGCGGCTGACATCGCGATCCGTCGCGTAGAGGTAGAGGTTCACGCCCAACTGCCATGCCGCCTCGTTGCCGCCGACAGCCTGCATTTGCCACGACCGCGCCGGATCGCCGTTGGGGATCAGCAGCATCAGCTCGCGCACGCCGTTGCTCAGGCCGTGCACCTGTGGCGGGTTGCGCCAATGGCTGCGCTGGAAGTTGATCGTGTAGATCGGGTGATCGTCCGGAAGGACGCGGAACTCATAGCTCGGGAACAGCTCCTTGCCGAGCTGCTGGAACGAGCGCGTAAACGCAGCCGCATTGCAGTCGGCATGGCCGAGGATGATCCCGCCCTGGTCGATATAGGCGCGAAGGGTCTTCTTGTCCTCATCGCTGAACTTCAGCGCTTCGTTGCCGGCGATGTAGAGGATCGGGGCATCGTGCAGATCGGCAGCCGCGGCGCCCTTGAGGTTGACGATCTGCCAGTTGAGTTCGCGCTCGAACGATCGGCCGGCCCACCGGGCGACATTGGCTGCGTCACGCGGGCGGTTGTTCCAGCTCCCGTCGTACTGCAGCTTGTTCATCATGATGGGCGCGCGCCCGCGAGCGAGAAACAGGATGCCGAAGCACGTCGCCGGCAGCTCGCCGATGGCCTGGTGCGTGCCCTTGCGGAACGACCCGCTCGGCTCCTGCACCTTCAGCAGCCAATTGGCCCCCTTATCGAACCAGTCGATCGTGCCGAAATACTTCTGACCGCTGGCAACGCCGACGCGCTCGATTGCGTAGAGCGTGGCGAAGGGGAAATCACGGTCGTACTTCTGGCTGGTGGCGACCTTGTCAAAGTTCTTGATCAGCCAGGCCATGCCGGCTTCGATCGCGCGATCCGAGGGGGCGGGGCGGTAGGTTTTGCAGTCCAGACCGCGCGTGGCGTAAAGGTAGTCCTGCATGATGTACAGCGACGCGACGCCCGCAGCCGTCATGCCGGGGGTGACGGGGTACGTGGTGTCCTTCGGATGCTTGTAGGTCCATCCGCCGCTGGGGTGGATGTTCTGCAGCCAGCCGGCTTCGACGGCCTGCCAGTAGCGCTGGGGGATTTCGGCGTTCATCTGGGCAGCCGCCCAGACGCCCAGGACGCCGTACTGGCTGCGGCTGTGGCTGTAGTCGGTAGCGCCCGGCAGGTAGGGATAGTGACCGAGGGCGTTGCCCTGCGTCAGCATCATGCGCATGAGCAGGTTGGCGTCGCGCGCCATCAGTTGCTTGACTTCGGTGGTGTGGGGCAGGAAGTACCAGACCTGCGCGCGCAGCGCGAGGGCATAGGTGCCGCGGATATCGGCCTTCTTGAGGAATTCGATGGCCTTGGCAAGGCGGGGATCCTGCGGGCTTTCGCCGGCAGCCAGCAGGGCGTAGGTCGCAATGGCTGTGCGGCCGCCCCATTGGCCGCCGGTCTGGCTGTTGGCTACCTGGTTCGCCTGGGGGGCGTCGCTCTGCTCCCAGGTGCCGTCGGGTTTCTGCGCCTTGTACAACCAGGCCTTGGCCTTGGCGAGGGCGGCGTCGATCTGCTCGGGCGTCGCAGCGGAGGCAGGGGCGGCAACCGCCATCAGCACCGCCGTCACGATGGTGAAAACGCGCATCAAACGGGACATTCGCGAATCTCCATGCTTGAGCGGGCAAGCACGTACGCCGTCGCCGCCGCGCCATGCGCAGCTTGGGGGGCTGTGCGTTCCCCTAAAGCAATACGCTCAAAAATCGAGACCGCCGCGCAATTGCGGGCGATTTTTCCGAGATTTCGCAGCCGAAGCGGGGGCTACGAGGGCACTGGCGGCTGCCGCAGCCGACGCCTTGGCTCGCTTGATCGACAAGCTCATCCGCCGCGCGTCGCGATCGACGTCCAGGATTCGCACCTGCACGCGATCGCCCGGCTTGACGACGTCCGAGGGCGCACGGACGCGCTGCTCCGCCAGCTCCGACACATGCACCAGGCCTTCCAGGCCCGGTTCCAGCTCGACAAACGCGCCGAAATCGACGACGCGCGTCACCGTTCCCTCGACGACCTGATCGCGGGCGTAGCGGTCGGCGACCTTCGCCCACGGGTCGGGCCCCGCCTGCTTCAGACTGAACGACACACGCCGATTGGCTGGATCGAGCTGGAGCACGACCAGCCGCAGGGTGTCTCCCTCCTTCACGACGTCCGACGGATGGCGGACGCGCTGCCAGCTCATCTCGCTGACCGGCAGCAAGCCCTCCATGCCCTCTTCCACTTCGACGAACGCGCCGAAGCTCTCCACCCGCGTCACGCGGCCGGTGACCTGCGTTCCGGGGGCATATTTCGTAGCCGCATCGGCCCAGGGATCCTGGCCGAGCGCCTGCTTCAGCGACAGGCTGATCTTCCCCGTGTTCGGGTCGATCTTCAGGATCTTCACATCCAGCACATCGCCGACCTTCACGAACTCATTGGCATTCAGCCGGCCGCGGCGGAAGCTCATCTCCGACACATGCAGCAGGCCGTCGACGCCGCCCAGGTCGATGAAGGCGCCAAAATCCATGACATTCCGCACGACGCCGCGGCGGATCTGGCCCTCTGCCAGCTCAGCCAGCGTCTTCTTGCGCAGCTCCTCGCGCTCCCGCTCGAGGATATGCCGGCGCGACAGGACCAGGTTGCGCTTCTCGCGGTCAAACGCCGTGACCTCAGCCGTCATCCGCTGGCCGACAAACTGCGAAAAATCGGCAATGTGGTAAAGGTCCACCTGGCCTGCCGGCATGAAGGCCCGCATGCCTTTGACATCCAGCTCCAAGCCGCCCTTGTTCACGCCCGTGACGGTTACCTCGACGATCTGGCCGATGTCGAGGTTCTCCCAGGTGACGTTCTGCTTGACCGCGCCCTTGCGATTGCAGATCAGCATCCCCTCGGCTGGGTCATACCGCTCGACCTCGACCTCGACATCCTCCCCGACGCGGATGGTCTCAAATTGCTCCAGCGGCGCGATGCCCTGCGCCTTTCCGCCGAAATCGAGGTAAATCTCGTCCTTGCCGATGCGCACCACCCGGCCGATGCGGGTTCCGCCCGCCTCCGGCTGCTGCGCAGGGGGTTGCTGCTGGTTGTATAGCTGATCCAGCGACAGACCCCCTAAAGCCTGGTCGATCTCAGCGTCGAGCCGGGGATCGGTTTCGGGACGGAACTTCTCTTTGTACGGATCCTTCGTATCACTCATCGAACCACTCCACACCGCCGAGACAGGCGCCGGCGCTGCGCACCAGTGCGCACAGGCTCATCATACCCGCAGAATCGCCGTCGCGACAGGAAGACACAGCCCTGCAGGTGCATTTCGGACACCCCCGGATTCAACTTTTGGGCTCCAGACCGCTACATAGAGGAGGACATGAGCCCGCCGGTCGCGACAACCGAGCCGCTGTTCGCCGATTCGCCCCCCGAGGCGCGTCTCGGGGCGTGGCGCTATGCGCCCGTCGGCCGGGATGCCGGGGGCGATCCCGACAGCCAGGCCCCCCCCGCCCCGACACCCCTGTGGCATTGGGCGGCCCTGATCCTGATCACCGCCTTTGGCGGGGCGATCCGGTTCTTCCGCCTGGATCAGCCGGCCATGTGGGGCGACGAGATCGCCACATACGCCCGGACGTTCGGAAGTTACGAGAATTTGCTGCATAGCCTGGGCGAGACGCGCTTCATGCCCCTGCACTATCAGGCCGTCTGGCTGATCGGGCAGTGGCGGGAGCTGACGCCCTTCATGATGCGCCTGTTCCCCGCGATCTGCGGGACGCTGATGACGCCGGCGATGTACTTCCTGGCCCGGCAGATGCTGACGCGGCGGGCATCGCTGGTGGCGGCGCTGATTACAGCCTGTTCGGCGTACCTGTTCGTCTATTCGCGCGACGCGAAAATGTACATGCCGCTGTGGCTGGCGGTGACGCTGAACATGGCATGCTTCCTGTGGTGGCTGCGGACGCGCAGCTTCACCGCATGGCTGGGGTGGATCGCAGCCGGGTTGGCGGCGGGGGGCCTGCACCTGACGGGACTGGCATGGGTGGCGCTTCAGCCGCTGATGCTTCTGACCCAGCGGCGGGCGCATTGGTTCCAGAGCCTGGCGTTCGCCTTCGGCCTGGCGATCATCCTGGCGGGGCCGGCGGGGTATTACTTCGGGTTTAACCGATTCGGCGAGAAGATCGAGCAGCGCGGCTGGCGCGCCACGGGCATTTCGTGGGTGGAGGATCGCAACCGGGGGCTGACAGCCACAGAGCTGACCATCGACAGCCTCAGCCTCTATGGCACGGCCTATGGCTGGATCCCCGAAAGTGCCGGCGGACTTGTGCCGGAAAAGGTGTATGACACAGCCGTCGTCGTCATCGCGCTGATGGTCCTGCTCCTGCTGCTGGGGGCGATGCCGTGGGGGCCGCGATGGCGCGGCGCGAAGGGGGGCGATCCGCCGGCGCTGCCGTGGTGGCGGACGGCGCTGTGGCTGGGATGGTGGCTGATCCTGCCGATGTTTGTTGTCTACTGGCTTTCGATGCAGGACCGCATCCACCCGGAGGAATGGGTTCGGACCGCGCGGACCTGGCTGGGTCAGCCGTGGCTGCGCGCCCAGCCGCGGGAGGGCCTGGACGGCTGGCGCGCCATGGCCGTGCGTGTCCTCGAGACGCGGGCGTTCTTCATCGGATCCGCGATGGTGCTGGTGGGGGCGATGACGCTGCTGTGGCGGTATATCCCCCGCGCGCTGGCGGGGGCTGTGGGGATGGCGCTGCTCATCCTGCTGTTCATCGGCGGTTTGCGCGGCGAGCAGGCCGATCCGCTGATCGTTCTCCAGCAGTGGGGCGCGATGCTCGCCCAGCCGCATGTGCTGACGGTCGGCCTGGCGATCGGGCCGGCGCTGCTGTGGTATTTCAGTGGGAAGACGCTGCGACGACGGTTTGCCAACAGCTTCAAGGCGATCCTGGTGGTAGCCGGCGTGTGGGGGATGTGCTGGCTGGCAGCCGAAGTCGTCAGCAGCGTCCGTGAGGAGCGGCTGGATGGATCGGTCTGGATGCCGCGCTACATCGGATTCGTCTGGCCGGCGGTGGGGCTGATGACGGCGGCGCTGCTGACGCGCCTGCCGACCTGGCCACTGCGGGCTGCCGCGATCGTGCTGTTCGTCGGCGTCAATCTCGGCCAGGCCGCCGGACGCGTCCTGATCGGCAACGAGCCGCCGATCGACCGCGTGGCAGCCGATATCCGGGCGGATCTGGCGTCCGAGGAAGTCGCCACATTCACCTCGCCTGTCGGCAACGCGACCCATTTCCGCGTCTCCGGCGCCCCGGGCACGACCAGCATCTTCAACGATGGCGGACGCTATTACCTGAGCCTCGGCGATCCGGAGATCACCGACTATGACGCCCTGCGGCGGATGAATGTCCGCAACCGCTACCGGCTGCGGCTTGATGTGAATCCGCAGTCAATTCGCCGGCACGTCGATCGCAATCCGCAGGTCAATCGCGTGATCGTCTGGCAGCAGATCGATCCGTTCCGGCCGGAGCAGGTGTCAGCCGAGGATGAGATCCTCAAAGCCCTGGGCGAGGGCTGGTCGCTCGCCAGCGAGCAGTTGCATCATGTCCGCTTCTACTGGACCTGGGGCACTCTCTACGACTACCGCCGGCGGGAATACGTCCGAGCGGGATAGACGACAGAACGGTCCAGGAAATAGGGCACGCCATTGCGTACCGGAGCTATGCGCAGCGGATGCTCTCCTTCAAGTTGCGGCGAGTGACAAGTGACCACTGACCAGTGACAGAACACCAAAATCCGGTCCGCCCACCCAGATGCGATTTATCCGGACCAACCTCATCCTTCCGGATTTTAGTTGTCCGGCGCCGTCGGCAATGCAACAATGAGATGGGTAGACATCATGGCGGAATCGGATATCTCATGGCAGGTGCTCCGCCGGATCGTGCGCGACTGGGTTGGCACGTCGGCGGAGCTGAAAGAGGTCAAGCCGCTCGTCGGCGGCTGCATCAATACAACCCTCCGCCTGACGACCCAGGCGGGCGACCGAGCCGTCATTAAAATCTCCCCGCACCGCGTCAATCGCCATTACGTCACTGAAGCCCATCAGCTTGAGGTGCTGCAGCGCATCGGCATCCCTACGCCGCGCGTCTATGCCCTCAACCTGGCCAGCCTCGACAATCCCGACAGCTACCTGCTGATGGAGTTCGTCGATGGCGTCACTCTCGCCGAGGCCAGGAAACTCTGCTCGCCGGAAGAGTTCGATCAGCTCCAGATGCACCTCGCCGAGATCGTCCTGCGCATGCACGAACACTCGGCTGAGCTGTACAGCCGAGTCACCAACGAGCCGGACAAGACCTACGAAAGCTGGCCGGAGTTCTATCGCGACGTCTACGACCAGATCTGGTCCGAAGCCGAGAAGCATCCGTCCCTGCCGGTCAAGATGCGCAAGCAGATCGGCAAGGTCCACAAGAAGCTCGAATCCCTGCTGGCGCACAACGACCGGCCGCGCCTGGTCCATGGCGACATGTGGGCCACAAATATTCTCTGCAGGCAGGATGAGAACGGCCATTGGCGCGTCGCGGGCGTGCTCGACCCCAACTGCAAGTTCGCTCACGCCGAGAGCGAGATCGCCTATCTCGAGCTGTTCAAGACGATTACGCCGGCTTTCATGAAGACCTACCAGTCCCGCCACAAGCTCGACGCGGCGTACCACACCATCCGCCGACCGATTTATCAGATGTACGAGCTGATCAACCGCCTGCGCGCCTATGGCACGGAGTACCTCGCGCCGCTGACGCAAGTCGTCCAGCAGACGGCGGCTGTGGTGTAAATCGTGATACGTGGTGATTGTGGATTGATGCGTGACGCAGATCAGTCTCGCATGCGCGCATAGGACAGGCTGTCTGCCTGCCGCGTGGATCAGGACGATCCACGAATTGACACGAATGGACACGAATGTAACAGCATTCGTGAAGATTCGTTTTCATCCGTGGACTTCGTCGCCGCTTCGCCTCTTCGCGTGCGACCAACAGCCAACGCCCGGGCGCTACTCAGCCTGCATCTGCGCAACGGCTGTGTGATCCAGATCCGCAGGCGTGCAAGCCTCGCGGATTTCCTTCTCACAGCCGATCGCCAGCAACACACTCAACATCAGCATCACGCGGATCATCTCAGCTCCTTCTGTTTCCTTCGTGGCACGGGCTACCAGTCCGTGAGTCCTCGATAAATAGAGAGCCTGGTCTGGTAACCTATGCCACATCCATCCCATCACCCGATCGCCGCCAGCCCGAGCGATTCGCCCAGCTCCTGCTGGATTGTCTGCCGCAGCGCGGGGTGTTTCGCCAGCTTCGGATCCTCCTGCAGCAGGGCAACGGCTTCATCCCGCGCCACGCGCAGCAGGTCCATCTCCTGCGTCACATCCGCCAGCTTGAACTCGGGCAACCCATGCTGCCGCGTGCCGAAGAACTCACCCGGCCCGCGCAGCTTCAGGTCCATCTCGGCGATCTCAAATCCGTCACCCGTCCGCACCATCGTCTGCAGGCGCGTCGTCGTCGCATCGTTGACGGCATCGGCGATCAGCAGGCAGTACGACTTCTCACTACCACGCCCGACGCGCCCGCGAAGCTGATGCAACTGCGACAAGCCGAACCGCTCGGCATTGTCGATCACCATCACCGTCGCGTTCGGCACGTCAATGCCGACCTCGATCACCGTCGTCGCCACCAGCACATCCGTCTGCCCGTCGCGGAACGCCGTCATGACAGCCTGCTTCTCATCCGTGCTCATCTGCCCATGCAGCAGGCCCAGCCGCAACCCGGCGAGCGGACCCTCCGCCAGCCGCTTGTGCTCCTTCAGCACGGACTTGCTGTCATCCAGCCCGTCATCATCGATGCGCGGCAGCACGACATACGCCTGCCGCCCGCGCTGCACCTGCTGGCGGACAAAATCATACGCCTTCTGCGCCTCGCGCTGGCGAAGCCATCGCGTCTCGATCGGCTGACGCCCCGGCGGCAGCTCATCGAGAATGCTTACGTCAAAATCCGCAAAATAGCTGAGCGCCAGCGTACGCGGGATCGGCGTCGCCGTCATCACCAGGTAATGGGCCGCCATCCCCTTGCCCTTCAGCACGGCTCGCTGTCGCACGCCCAGCCGATGCTGCTCATCGACCACCACCAGCCCCAGATTGGCAAACTCGATGTCCTCCTGGATCAGCGCCTGCGTGCCGACGGCGATGTGCACCCGTCCGCTGGCCAGATCTTCCAGCGCCTGCCCCTTGCTCTGCCGCTTGGTGCGGCCGGTGTACAAGCCGATGTTCACCTGCGATCCGCGCAGCAGGTTGCACAGCGTCAGGTAATGCTGCTCCGCCAGCACTTCCGTCGGTGCCAGCAGCGCCGCCTGCATGCGATTCGCAACGGCGACGAGCATGCCGTACACCGCCACGACCGTCTTGCCGCTGCCAACGTCACCCTGCAGTAGCCGGTTCATCGGCTGACCCGACTGCAGGTCGCGCAGCATCTGGTAGATGGCATTCTGCTGAGCCTGTGTGAGCGGGAAGGGAAACCGGCTGCGGATGCGCTCATCCAGCAGCTTGTCCGCCCGCAGCACAGGCGCGCTCAGCTTTCCATGGCGGAGGCGCTTGGCCAGACCCAGCCCAAGCTGCATGACCATGAGCTCATCGAAGACGATCCGCCGCCGCGCCTGCATGGCTTCGCGGATGTGCGCGGGGCGATGGATCTTTTCGTATGCAGTGCGCCGCGGCATCAGCAGATGCCGGTCCAGCAGCTCCTGGCTGAACCATTCCTGCACCTGCGGCAGGGCAGAGTCGAGATTCTCGTCGATGATCCGCGCGATCATGTCGCTGGGCAGACGCGCGGTAGCGGGGTAGATGGCTTTGAACTTCGACTGATCGATGCGATCGGTCTCTTCGCTGACGACCTCCCACTTGGGGTTGTGCATCTGCGGGATGTTGCGAAACATCCGTACCTTCCCCTTGACGCGGATGGTCAACCCTGGGTGGATCTTCGTGCGAAGCCAGCCGCCGTGGAACCAGACGAGGCTGCAGATGCCAGTGTCGTCCTGGATCGTCGCTTCAAATCGCGGTCGCGGATGCGACGGGACATAGTTGACCGCCGTCACCATGCCGCGGGTTGACTGGATCGCGTCACCGCCGAGCTGGTCGATCGTCAGCTCGGAGGTTTCGAGCTGGTAGTCGCGCGGGAAGTACTCCAGCAGATCGCCCAGCGTCTGCACGCCCAGGCTTCGCAGCGCCCGCGCGCGCGACGGTCCGACCCCCGCAAGGGTGTCCACGGGCGTGTCCAGGGGTTTGGCCGGTTCGGTCGCGGTCATGGAAGGGCGCTCATCGTAAATGCCAGCCGCGATTTGTGCGAATCCGCGGAGGCTCAGCCGGGAGGCGCAAGGCGCGTCTGCGGATCACGCCGGCCGATTTGCTTTTGCCCCACGGCCTGTTAAACTGTCCCAAACGAGACTACATCCCATCAAACCCATCTCCGAAACGAATCAGGATGACCGTGGGCAATCGTTTGTACAACTCGGCATACACCGGCGACAACCTCCAGCGCATCGCCTTTCCCATGGGCGGCATCGGCGCGGGCATGATCTGCCTGGAAGGCGCCGGAGCGCTGTCGCACGTTTCGCTCCGCCACCGACCACAGATTTTCAACGAGCCGATGGTTTTCTCAGCCGTGCACGTGCGGCAGGGCGATCGCGCCATTGCGCGGGTCCTGGAAGGCCCCGTGCCGGAGTGGAAGATCTACTTCCCCTGGCCGGATCACGACGGCGCCGGCTGCGGCGCACCCGGCAAGACCTACGGCCTGCCGCGCTTCGCCGAAGCCTCCTTCGAAGCACGTTTCCCCTTCGGGACGGTCCATCTCCAGGACCAAAAGCTCCCGCTGGACGTCCGCCTCACCGGCTGGAGCCCCTTCATTCCCGCCAATGCCGACGACTCCAGCCTGCCCGTTGCAGCCCTCGAGTACACGCTGCGCAACACGACCAACGCGCCCATCGAGGGCGTCTGGTCCTTCCATGCCCGCAACTTCATGTTCACCCGCCGTCCGGGAAAACCCAAAGAGGATCAGCCGCGCCAGGGTGTCCGCCGGACGCAAGACGGCTTTGTCCTCTTCCAGGAGGGCACGGAGGATGAGCCCCATCTGGCTGGTGCATTTGCCGCAGCTGCTGATGCGCCCAATACGGCCGTCAATTGCCGATGGTTTCGCGGCGCCTGGTTCGATCCACAAACTATCGTCTGGAAAACCATCGCCGAAGGCGCCGTCATCAACACCGACCCCTACGACAGTGGCGGCCCCAGCCCCGGCGGCAGCCTCTATGTTCCGTTCAGCCTCCAGCCGGGCACGCAGACGACCATCCGCCTGCGCCTCTCATGGTATGTCCCCGTTTCCGACCTGCGCATCGGCAAGGGCGCCGACGACGAAGCCCAAACGCAATCCGCCACCGCAGGTGCCACGCCACCGCGCCGGGAAACCTACTGCCCCTGGTATGCCGCCCGCTTCGACAGCATCGATAGCGTCGATGCCTACTGGCGTTCCAACTACGACCGCCTGCTCCAGCAGACACGCACCTTTACCGACTGCTTCTATGACACGACCCTCCCGCCCGAGGTGATCGAAGCCGTCGCCACCAATCTCACCATCCTCAAGAGCCCGACCACCCTGCGGCAAGCCGACGGCCGCCTGTGGTTGTGGGAAGGCTGCCGCGATGACGCCGGCAGTTGTCACGGCTCATGTACGCATGTGTGGAACTATGCCCAGGCAATCGCGCATCTGTTTCCGGATCTGGAGCGCACGCTGCGCGAGACTGAGTTCTTCGAAAATCAGGACGATCGCGGCCACCAGAACTTCCGCGCCACGCTTCCCATCCGTCGCAACGTCAATGACTTCCACGCGGCAGCCGACGGCCAGCTCGGCGGCATCCTCAAGGTGCATCGCGACTGGCGCATCAGCGGCGATACGCAATGGCTGAAGCGTCTGTGGCCACGCGTCCGCCAGAGCCTGGACTACTGCATCGCGACATGGGATCCCGATGAGCAGGGCAAGCTCACCGAGCCGCACCACAACACGTATGACATCGAGTTCTGGGGCGCCGACGGCATGTGCACGAGCTTCTACGCCGCAGCACTGCTGGCAGCCGTGCGCATGGGCCAGGCGCTGGGAGAGGATGTCCAGCGATACGAGGTGCTCTATCAGAAGGCCCGCGCGGCGCTCGAAGGCGAGCTGTTCAATGGCGAGTACTTCATCCAGAAGGTCCAGTGGACGGGTCTGCACGCTCCCGACCCGGTCACGGCTGCCCGGAACGCGTGGAACGTCGAGTATTCCGACGAAGCCAAGGCGCTCCTGCAAGCCGAGGGGCCCAAGTATCAGTACGGCAACGGCTGCCTCGCCGATGGCATCCTGGGCGCGTGGATCGGCGAGATGTGCGGTGTTGGTGGGGTGGTCGATCCGGCGAAGGTACGCACCCATCTGCAGTCGATCGTCCGCTACAACTTCCGCGAAGATTTGTCGGATCACGCCAACCCGCAGCGGCCGACCTACGCCCTTGGTCGGGAAGCCGGGTTGCTGCTGTGCACCTGGCGGAAGGGCGGGCAGCTGTCGCTGCCGTTCCCGTATACGAATGAGGTATGGACGGGCATCGAGTACAGCGTCGCGTCACACCTGATGCTGATGGGGCGTGTGGAAGAAGCGTTGAAGCTCGTCCGCGCCGCCCGCAGCCGCTACGACGGGCGCATCCGCAATCCGTTCGCTGAGTACGAGTGCGGTCACTGGTATGGCCGGGCGCTGTCCAGCTACGGCCTGCTCCAGGGCCTGACCGGCCAGCGTTACGACGCCCTGACGCGCACGCTCTACCTCAAACCGCAGATCCAGGGCGACTGGCGGGCATTCTTGAGCACCGCCACCGGTTTCGGCACGATCGGCATGCGCGATGGCAAGCCGTTCATCGAAGTCCGCTACGGGCAGATTCCTGTGGATCGAATTGAACTTGAACCGCGGATGAACGCAGATGAACGCAGGTGACGGAGTGTCACTGGTCACTTGTCGTTGGTCCCTCGCCGTGACTCGACGCAGGGCATCGGCTGGCCATGGCTCCGGCACGCAATAGCGTGCCCTACGCATTGGTCACTCGCGACAGCTGGACGCGGGATATCGGCTGCGCAGGGCGTCGGCACGCAATAGCGTGCCCTACGCACTGGCGGCTTTGGAGCTTCTTGGGAACTTGGCGGTTGGAGCTTGAAGCTTCACCTCCACTGCCAACCGCCAACTGCCAACTCATCGCTGCAGACTGCAGACCGCTGACTTCAGACTCCATCGCTGCCTGCCGCCTGCTGTCCATCGACCTCACACGGATGGAGCCTCCGGCTGGCGCAGCGGGAGCGGCGGGTCGATTGTCAGTTGCTTGCCCGGCTGGATAACGCCGCCGGAGATCAGCAGCCGCATGGCTTCTTCGACCTTGAGTGGCAGCTCCACGACGCCCGATCGCGGCACGACGACGACATACCCGCTGAATGCCGTGGGGGACGACGGGATGAAGACCGTGACCATCTCATGGCCGGTCGCGCGCGACAGCGGCGGCAGGCCGGGGCCGGTCACCAGGCCGATGGACCAGATGCCCTCCGCGTGCGGCTGGACCGCCACCACCCGGCTGCCCGCGAACTGCGTGCTGCGGTCGGCCAGCAGGTAGTCGGTGATCTGTTTCACCGCTGGATAGACCGCGCGGATGATCGGGATCCGCGACACCGCCCGCTCAGCCAGCCGCCACATCGTCCGGCCGATCAGGTTACCGATGAGAAGGCCGACGATGTACACCAGCACCATCGCCAGCGCCACGCCCAGCGCCTGCTTGGCCCATTCCGGCCAGTCGAGGCTGCGCAGGTACAGATCAATTTCGTCGCCGCGCGGGATGGTGATGCGCCCACCCTCCAGCACCTTGCTGCCCAGCCAGAGAATTGGCCGGCCAACCGTCTCATACAGGAACCCCCACACCTTCACCAGCAGCCAGAACGTGATCAGCGTCGGCAGCAGGGCCGACAACCCGCGCATGAAGAATCGCTTGAAGTCGGCAATAAAGCCGATGCGCTCCGGAGGCGATTCGATCGGTTCCTGCACGTCCACTGTGCCTCTCCAACTCGATCCCAGCCGCGCAGCCGCGGCTGACGTCATCGATCGGGAATGTTAACTGCCATACGACCGTGATGCATCGTCTGCACGACTCACCGGTTGACCCCCTCCGATGCCTTGACGGTGCAGACGCACGCGCCTCTCACGACGACGCGTGCGAATGCGGCAGCCGGCGCTTACCGGCTCGCCGGCGTCTGCGCCTGCGGCTCGGTCTTCGGCGGGGTCTGTTCGATGACGGCCGTCGTCGCGCGGGCAAACTGCCGCACGATATCCGGCTGATCGCCGCCCGACAGCTTCGCGGCGACATCGCCCGCAAGCTTTTCATCCGCCTGTGCGATCACCAGCGACAGCAGCTTGCTGGTCCAGTCGCCGTCCGTGCGCATCTGGCGGAGGATCTCAGCCTTGTCCTCGGCGCCGGCCAGCCGGGCGACGGCGTACGTCGCCCACGTCCGCACCTGCGGCGTTTCATCTTCGCGACGGCGGTTAAGCTGCGTCATGAACTCGATACGGAAGCGCTGCGTATCCGCGTTCTGCTCGAGCTGCTCCAGCGCGCCGACATAGGCCCGCAGCAGGTCGATGCGGTCCATCTTGACCGCCGGCCGCGCGCCCTGAAGGTCATCGACCACCTGCCGCCAGGCACGCTGATCGGGATCCGCCAGCGGCGCTGCGACGCGCTCGACCAGCCGCTGAAACTCCACGCGCTGTCCCACCGGCCCCGGCACGACGGCTGCCCCACCCTGTTCCGTGGCGACGGTACGCGGGTTGGTCATCGTCCAGAACGTCACCTGGAACGAGATCGACGGATTGGGCACTAACACGTCGTTCAGCCCCGACGAGTCCAGCCGGACCGTCTGCATGATCGACTGCTTGGGCATCAGCACCAGCTCCTGCAGCATCGAATCGAACGCCACGCCGCTAAAGTCGTGCATCACCACGCCCTGCAGGCGGGCGTCGAACCACAGGTCCGGGTTGATCGCGCCGTCCGGCGAGATCGACAACGGATATTCGCTGAGGTTGCGGATTTCGATGTCAGCCAAGATCGGCTCGCCCAGGCGATGCGCCACCTGCCGTGGGCGGCCGCGCACGACATAGAACGCGCCCGGCTCGGTGTAGATCCGCTGCCATTCGCGCGTGAAGCGGCGAATCAGCGGATCGAGCTCCTCCAGCTCCGGCGGAAGTTCGACACGTACGCCATACCGCCGCAGCTCCCCGGAGATAAATGCCCCGACCACGCTCGACGGATAGCGCGTCAACAGGTGACGGCCCTCAGCCGTCATCTGTCGCATCGACTCATCATCGCGCCCATACAGCCGCAGCAGGCCCAGCGCGGCCAGCGGATCGCGATCCGCCACGGCCTGCAGCTTTACGCGTGCCTCATCGGCGCGATTGCGAAGCAGGAAGTTCCAGCCCTGCAGGCGCGCCAGCGTCGCGTTGCTTTCGTCGACGATCTGGCTGAGGTAGCCCAGCAGGCGATCGCTCGTGTCCGACGGACCGGCGAAGTACAGCTCCAGCCACAGCAGATCGGCGATGGCTGACGCGTAGGCGGCTTTGAGTTCAGGCGTGGCCTCGTCACCCCGCAGTGTCGCGATATCGCCCGACAGATCGGGCAGCGCATCGCGGGCGGGTTCGTTGATGCCGGCCAGCGCGCGAACCTCGGCCAGATCCTTCAGCAGCGCCGAACGCGCACGCGTCAGCGACTGACGGACGGGCTCCTCCAGCCCTGATGCGCGATCGATCAGCAGGCGCAGGAACCAGTTGTCGGCGGACCCCGGATCGATCTCGATGAGCTGGTTGACCAGTTCGCCGGAGGCGAACGGCTCATTGGCGATGAACAGCTCAGCCGCCCAGTCCTGGTAGAGGGGCATGGTGTCCAACCCCTCGATCCGGGCCAACTGCGTCGCGAGGTTGAACCAGTTGAGCGAGCTGGCGACGAATCCGGCGGCTGCAAGCTGCTGGGCAAACAGCCCAACGCTCGACGGATCGCGCGGTGACGCCTTCACCAGCGTCATCAGGGCCTGCGTCCGCTCAGCCTGCGTGCCGTCGGAGCGCACCAGTTGCCACTGCGCGCGGGCTGCAATGGGGTTGACCGGGTTCCACTCCAGAGCCTTGGCGGTCATCTGGCGGGCTTCGCGGTTGGCGCCCTGTTCGATGAGCAGTTCCGCGGCGCGGGCGGCGGCATAGGATCGGACCGCGGGCGGGAGGGCGTCAGTACCGGCGACCTTGCGGAGGTAATCCAGCCGCTGGTCGGCGGCCTCCATGCCCGAGAGATACAGGTCGATCAGCGTCGCATAGGCTGCGCTGTTGCGCGGCTCGAGGGCGGCGAGCTTTTTGGCGGCGACGATGGCGGCATCGCGATTGTCTGCACGCTGCTGGGCGTGGATCAGCATCCGCAGGAAGCGCGGGTTCGATGGATCCAGCCGATGCGCGCCTTCCAGCAGGGCCGCAGCCTGCTGGTATCGCGGCTGAATCAGCTCCGACTGCCGCAGCAGCCCCTGGCTGAGCGCAGCAAACCGTTCAGCCAGCGCCTTGTCGGCATCGCTGACCTCAGCCGGCCGCGGCTGGTCCTGCCCAAATGCCCCGGACGCAAGCAGCAATCCGCACAGAAGTGTGAGTCGCGTGAGATGGTTCAGCATGCGTGCCCTTTGTCGATCGTATCCTCAAGTGTTCGGCGATTCCCGGGAAATCTGCCCAGCCGACTCGCTGTTGGCCGGCGGCTGGACTGCGGGCTGCCGCCACAAATCCCACAGGATCGGGCGAGCCGACGTCAATTGATTGACATCCATCAGCAGCTCGACGCGCCGCCGCAGGAACTCAGCCCAGTCGGTTTGACCGGTCTTCTGCGCCGCAAGCGCGAGCATCGCCTGCGCGCGGGCCGCAGCCGGCGTCGGCAGCAACTCGGCCATCTGCACCTTGGTTGCGATGTTGCGCGCCATCGACTCCCACGCGCCGATGCGCGCCTGGTAGTCCAGCTCGACCTGCAGCAGGTTCATCGCTTCCGGCAGCGACAGCCGCTGGCGGTACAGCGCCGCGATCGCGTCATACGCGCCCTGCAGATCCCCGATCTCCAGCAGCGCGTCGGCGAGGATCAGCCGGCTTTGGCGGTTGATGCTCGACATCGCGCCCAGCCGCTGATGCAGCAGCGCCCGGCAGAGCGTTGCCGCTTCGTGGTAGCGCTTCTGCGCATGCCGCAGCAGCGCCAAATGATGCAGGCTCAGCAGTTTGACGGTGCGGAAGATCGTGAACGTCCGCAGGGCCGTTTCGATCTGACGCTCGGCTTCTTCAAACTGGCCAGCCGCGATCAGCGATGGCGAGCCGGCCGCCAGGCGCGATCCTCGCATGCTGCGGATGCTCAGTGCCACCCAGATCCCCAGCACCACCACCATTACTAGCACGCCGCCATCGCTGCCCAATCCCACCCAGGGTGCGACGAACACGCCAATCACGGCGCACGCCAGCAGCAGAACCTTCAGCCATGCGCTGAAGGTCAGATCCCGCCGGGCGCGGGCTATGGCGGCTTGCGCGGTCATCATCCACAACTCCTCATGCCAGCCACCCCGCCGGCGCGGGGCTGGCCGGATACTTCTGTGCCAGCGGCTGCGTCTCGGGATATCGCCGATGCAGCTCGGCAGGCGGGCAAAGCAGCGTCGCGCGGCTGTAGGCGTCGCGCGCCGGCTGCTCCTGGCCCAACAGATCGTATGCCCGGGCGACCAGCGCATAGGCTTCGCCCAGGCGATGGCCCAACTGCTGGCGCATCCGGCCCAGCCGCTCCTGGAAGATCTTGATCACCTCATCGGGATGGCCGGTTTTGACGTCGCGATACATTTCGACGAGCGCCAGCCAGCCCGATTCGCGCTCGCGGTCGGTCCGCCGCAGCTCGGCAATCTCCCGATCGGCATCAAACAGGTGATCCTCCCGCAGCATGGCCATCGTTCGGGCCAGGCGCAGGCCGTGCTCTGTGACCGGGTCGAGCTGCACGTGCTCCAGCAGATAATTGTGCACGACGATGGCGTCTTCGAAACGGTGATACCGCGCCAGGACGCTGCCCAGGAAGATCAGGGCCTGGATTCGACCCGCCTGTGTCCGCATTGGCGCGCCCAGCAGTTCGTGCAGCAGGGCGGCAGCCTGCGGCCAACGGCGGAGTTGGATCATCTCCTCGACGGCCTGGAGTTTTTGCTGTTCATTGCGGTGCTGCTGGGCGACGTGCCAGGACATCAGCACCATCGTGCCGATCAGGCCGAACATCAGGACCGATGTGATGACCTGGATGGCGATTTGGGCTTGAGGGTGGCTGTCACCGAAATAGGCAGCCACCATCGTTAGAAGCAGAAGCGTACCCAACAGGTACCAGAACCACGGCAGTCGCGGCTTTGGCTGGCTGCGCTCGATCAGCGTCTGCACGTTGGCGAAGGGATCGGCGAAAGGTTGGATAGCCTGGGTCTGTTCCACGATTCTGCAAAATACCCCGCCCGGCACGGTCGCGGAGATGTCCGACCAGCGAGCCGCCGGGACGTTCCCGGCAGCCGATGCAGTCTACAAGACAGCCGCTGCCGACAAAAGGCGCCTCCCCCTGGGCCGCCGTGGCCGCTCGGGGCCTCGAAAACCCCTACGCAGCGGCCTGGAACTGGCCGTGCTGGGCAAGGTGCATGGCGAAATTCGCCGGGACCTCCCCATAGGCGCGCCGCTGCAGTTCTTTTTCGACCAGCTCCCGGCCGTCACCGGGGGACAGGATCGCATGCAGCAGCAGTTGTTCGGGCGTGCTGGAGTGAAGCAGGCGGGCAATCCGGAGCTGACGGCGCATCAGTCGATCGGTCATGACGATCCTCTCCGAAAGAGTTGCACAACTGGGACCGGAAGCCGGGTCCATTGGGTCATATCGGCCGGGGGCTTTGGATTTCTTGAGTTTTCGGTCGGTCGGGGAAAGGTGCGAAATGCGGATTGCCAGCACGATCGCCTGTCGCGTATACTCATCGGGCAAGCAAAATACGTGCCTCGTGGGCATGGATTGCAAGTAAGGTAGGAATATGCAGTTAACGCAGTCAATCACCATGCGGCAGGACATGCGGCAGCTTCTGACGCCGCGCATGATCCAGTCCATGGAGATCCTGCAGCTCCCGTTGGCGCTGCTCGAAGAACGCATCGAGCAGGAGCTGCAGCAGAACCCCGTCCTGGAGCTCAAGGAGCCCGAAGGTGAGCCCCAGCCAGCGGAGGATCTGGACGGTGCCGACCCCGATGGCGAGCGGGCGCTGATCGTCGATGACGACAACCAGCGCGATTTCGAACGCCTCGAACGCATCAGCGAATACCTCGAAAACGAGGAATTCGCCACCAATGCCGGCCCCAACTTCCGCGTTTCGCAGTATGACGGCGAACGTGACCGCAAGATGGACGCCATGGCCAATACCCCGCAGCGGAGCGTCACGCTGCAGGAGTATCTGGCTGGGCAGTGGGTCTTCGTCGAGGCCCCGCCCGCCGTCCGCGAAGCCGGCAATACCCTCATCAATTACGTCGATGCCGACGGCTACATCCGAACCGAGCTGACGGAGATCCAGGAGGAGACCGGCCACAAGCATACGCTTGAGGACCTGCAGCAGGCCCTCAAGCTCATCCAGACGCTCGAGCCGGCCGGCGTGGGGGCGCGCAACCTCCGTGAATGCCTGCTCTTGCAGCTCGATGTCATCGAGAAGGAAGGCGAGGAAGAGGACATCGAGTCGCACGATTTCGAGCTGGAGCGGAAGCTCATCACCGATCATCTGCGAGATCTGGAGATGAACCGCTATCCGCAGATGAGCAAGAAGCTCGGACGGGAGATCGACGAGATCAAAGCCGCCGTCCGGCGCCTGGGCCGGCTGGACCCGCATCCCGGCCGGCGCATCGGCGGCGCGGATGCCCCGCCCATCACGCCGGATGCGACGATCTACTTCGACCCGGAAACCGGCAAGTACGAGATTGAGATGGCTCGCGATCCGTCAGCCGACATCAGTATCAGCCAGATGTACCGCAAGATGCTGAAGGATCGGAGCTGCGACAAGAAGACACGCGAGTTCCTGACCAACAACGTCCGCAACGCCCGCTGGCTGATCGAATCGATCGAGCAGCGCTCCAGCACGATCAAGCGCGTCATCCGGGCTGTTGTCGATGCCCAGCAGGAGTTCTTCGAAAAAGGGCCGGAATACCTCAAGCCGCTGCCGATGATCCAGGTGGCTGACCAGCTCGGCATTCACGTCGCCACCGTTTCCCGCGCGGTGAGCGAGAAATACGTGCAGACCCCGCGCGGCATCTTCCCGCTGCGTAAGTTCTTCTCCGGCGGCACGACCAACGCCGAAGGCGAAGACATGAGCTGGGATGCGGTGAAGGAAAAGCTGAAGGTCATCATCGACAACGAGGACAAGCGAAATCCGCTCAACGACGACGAGATCGTCGCCAAGCTGAAGGAGCAGGGCATCGACCTGGCTCGTCGAACGGTTGCCAAATACCGCAAAATCCTCAATATCCCCACTGCGCGGCAGAGGAAAGAGTACTGATTGATATTGGATTTCGGATTGCGGATTTTGGTTTTGTCATTGGTCCCTTGTCACTTGTCATTCGCGGCAACTCGACGCACGACATCAACTGCAGACTGCAGACCGCTGACTGCAGACTGGACTTAAGCTGCCTGCCGCCTGCTGCCCGCTGCCTGCTAAACCAAACTGCCTACTGCCTGCTGGAACCACCATGAGCACCGACGCCCCCGAGTTTCTTCCTACTGACGTCCCAGCCGATGCCCGGATCGCGATTGTCGCAGCACGGTTCAATGCCTCGATCGTCGATCGCCTGCTGGAGGGGTGCGTGGCGCGGCTGAAGGAGCTGGGGGTTGGCGAGGATCGGGTGACGGTTGAGCGTGTGCCGGGGGCGTTTGAGTTGCCGGTTGCCGCCAAGGCGCTGGCTGCGACGCGTCGATATGCAGCCGTCATCTGCCTCGGCTGCGTTATCCGCGGCGACACGCCGCATTTCGACTACGTGGCTGGCGAAGCCGCCCGCGGCATCCAGAATGTTGCGATCGAGATGACGCTGCCGGTCATTTTCGGCGTGCTGACGACCAACACGCTCCAGCAGGCTGAGGACCGCACAGGCGGTTCCCACGGCCATGCCGGCCGCCGCGCGGCTGAGGCGGCATTGGAGATGGTGACGGTGCTGGCTCGGGCTCGGGAGTAGACTTTCGGTGGGGGCTTTCACCACGGAGACACGGAGACACGGAGGGGGCTGGTGATTAGTGATTGGTGCGTAACGGGCGGGGCGTCGGCTGAAACTGATACACTTCGTCCCTTCGTCGCTCCAGCTCTCCGTCGCTCCGTCGCTACTCCTGTTCCCCATGGGGCAGGGACTGCCGCGCGCTGTTCGGCGGGGGCAGGCGCGACTCGTCATTGATGATCTCAGCCACGTAGTTCTTGATCCGGTCGTCGTTGAGCAACTGGCTCATCAGCACCCGGCGGTAGCCGGTGTTGCGAAGCGATTCCTTCAGCGCGTCGGTACGCTCCTGGCTGAGCTTCTCGTTCTGCCGATGCAGCGCCTCCTCGAGGGCTTCGTTTTCCAGCAGGAGGGCGTACATCGCATCCGCCCGCTTGCCGCCCGACGAGAACAGCCCGCCGAAGCCGGCTGCCTTTTTGCGGTACTCCTCGACCTTCTGCGCCAGATGTTCGTTCTTCTGCGCGAGCTCCGCATTGCGGGCCCGAAGGTTCGCCAGTTCAGTTTCGTAGAGCTGCTTGAACCCTTTCTGGGCGGTGAACAGGTCGCGTTCCTTCTGCTCGAGCAGCGCCTGCGACTGAGCCGTCGCGATCCATCGCCCCAGGCGATATCCGATGAACAGCAGCAGCACCGCCGCGCAGGCAACCACGCACCAGAACAGTACTTCCATCGCTGGGCTGTCGAAGTGGAGCATGACGGAATGATAAATGATGGAGGGGGAATGAGGAATGAGGAATGACGAATGCGGGATGAAGGGGGCGGAGTGGAACGCTGGGGCGGGGATTTGAAATCTCAAATCTCAGATCTGAAATTTCAGATCTCAGATCAACGCTCCGAACCCCCAGCCTCTCCCCACCGTCACCTGCCGCAACTCATCCATTCGACGGCAGATCTTCCCTCAGCTCATCGCTGAGCGTCTCCTTCGCCAGCGGCGCCTGGTCGAGGTGCGCGCCGCGGGACAGCAGGTGAGCGCCGACCGGAGCGGCAACGAACTGGAACACAATCACCAGCACGCCACGCGTGATGACGCTCACCATCGGCACATCCTCCAGCAGCGACAGGTATAGCATCGCTGCCAGGAGCAGGCCGATCAGCCCGAGCGTCAGGCACTTGGTGTTGGCATGCAGCCGGCCATACAGGTCCGGCATGCGCCACACGCCCAGCGCACCGACAAACATGAAGAACAGTCCGACCAGCAGGAAGAAAACCGCCAGCAGGTTGATGATCGCATTAACCATGGCCATCCCCCTTCTCGGCGGAGGGGCCGGCTAGCGGACTGTCGTCGCCCGTCGGAATCTCCTCGTGCACGTGCAGTTCCTTCAGCCGCTTGCGGATGATGTACTGTCCCATCGCCACCGACGACACGAACCCCAGCAGGCTCAGGGCCAAGACACCATCGAAAAACACCAGCCGGCCGATCCGCATCGTCAGCAGCACCACCAGCCCCACCAGGTGCAGCGTGATCGTGTCGACGGCTACCGCACGGTCGCTCAGGTGTGGCCCGCGCAGCAGCCGCGCGATGCACAGTAGCATCCCCGCGACGATCACGACGATGCCGATATCGACCATCACCAGTGTCATCCGGTCGAACACCGTCCGCGATGACACCTCGGCGGCAACGGCGGAAGCGTCGGCAGCAGCCAGGAGCAATGCGGTCATTCGAACACCTCCCGCAGCAGGTGATCGCGCAGCTCGTCGAGCTCGCGAATAGCTTGCGCCCGGTCGGCTGCCGTCAGGCAGTGGATGTACAGCCAGCGGTTGTCCGGCGAGATGTCCACCACCAGCGTGCCGGGGGTCAGCGTGATACAGTTGACCAGCGTCGCGATCTGCACCGGCGTCATATTGCTGACGTCATAGCGAATCAGGCGCGGCGCGATCGGCATGCGCGGATTCAGCACCACCTTGGCCACCTGCCAGTTGGCGATGATCAGGATCCGCAGGAAGTAGACTGCGAACGCCAGGTCCAGCCAGAGTTTGCGGCCATAGCGATGCGTGATCATCGCGATCACGAGGTAGCCGACGATCAGGCCCGCCACCAGCGTTGCCGCGTCAAACGAGCCCCACATCGCCATCCACAGGATCGCCAGAATGAGGTTGAGTAGCAGTGTGATCACGGCTGAACCTCCTTCACAGACGATCCTGCATCCGCAGCCGCCATCGCGTCATCCGCCGCGGCCACCAGCGCATCAGGCGTGCCGGATTCCTTCGCAGCCGCGATCTGCGGCCGCAGGTGATCGCCCAGCACGGCGGCGATGTATTCGGTCGGATCGAGCACGTTCCGCGCCGCAACACGGGCAACCTTAAGATACTGCCCGGCCGCCAGGCCGACGCTCAGCGCCAGCACCACCAGCGCCCCGATCGTCGCCAGTGCCGGCAGATGTCCGCTGGGCCGCGGAGCCGTCGCCACCGCGGGGGCCGTCTTCGACCAGAACCCGTAACCCCAGATCTTCAGCATCGACAGCAGCGTCAGCAGGCTTGTCGCCAGCCCCAGCGCCGCCAGCACGTATCCCAGACGCGGATACGGATCGAAGAAGAAGCTCTGCTGGATCAGCAGCAGCTTGCCTGGGAACCCGGACAACGGCGGCAACCCGGCCAGGCTGAGCGCCGCGATGAAGAACAGCGCTGCCAGCCACGCATCGCGCCGGCCGATGCCGCCCAGATTATCCAGCCGATCGGTCCCGCCGTAGCGTTCCATCACGCCGCAGCACAGGAACAGCGTCGTCTTCACGATCATGTGCTGGATCATGTAGAGCACCGTCGCCGCGATCGCGAACTCGGTCGCCAGACCGACGCCCAGCACCATGTATCCCACCTGGCTGATCACGTGGATCGCCAGAATCCGCCGCACGTTGCTGCTGGAGACAGCTCCGATGACCCCCAGGAACATCGTCCCGCCGGCGCTGACCAGGATGATCGGCATCACCAGATCATGGATGGCGGGCATCTGCCCGAACATCATGGTGAACGTGCGGATCATCGTGTAGACACCCACCTTCGTCAGCAGGCCCGAGAACAGGCCGCCGATGGCGGGGGGCATCGTCGGGTACGAATCGGGCAGCCAGTACCAGATCGGGAAGGCTGCCGTCTTCGAACCGAAGACGATCAGCAGCAGCATGATCGCCGGCATCGCCTCAGCCGGGATGGTGCCCTGCATGGACATGAGCGTCAGCTCTGCCATGTTCAGCGTGCCGGTGTGGCCGTAGATCATGCCGCAGCTTGTCACGAACAGCGTGCTGCTGATCAGGTTGAGCAGCACATACTTATACGCCTGCCGCATCTGCATCGCCGTCGTGCCCAGGCACAGCAGCACATACGACGACAGCAGCATGATCTCGAACGCCACGAACAGGTTGAACAGATCGCCGGTGACGAACGCCCAGTTCACGCCCATCAGCAGCAGCATGTAGATGGCGTGGAAATACCCGCCCGAGAAGCGGTCGGGCAGTTGCGTCAGGGCATACAGGTAGACGCCGAACACCACCGCGCCCGTGACGCTGAGCATCACCGCCGACAGCGGATCGACCGCCACCGTGATCCCATAGGGTGCAGGCCAGTTGCCCATCTGCGACACCAGCACCCCGCCCGGCTGGGTCTCGCCGATATACACCGCCGACAGCGTCCACAGCGCCAGTGCCAGGTTCGCCATGAGCGCACCGCAGGCGACCAGCTTCTGCGCCGATTTGAAGCGGTGCAGCGCGATGTTCAGCACGCCGGCCGCCATCGGGATCGCGACAAAGAGGATGATCAGGTGCGGGTTCATGGGGTGGATGTCGGAACCGGTTGCTCCTCGTGCATGCGCGTTGTGGTGGCGTCCTTGTGCTGCGGTTGGGTTGCCGGGTCGGGCCCAGCCAGTTCGTCGATGTCAACCGTGCGCGTCCGCCGCCAGGTCAGCACCAGCAGCGACAGCACGAATGCCTGCACGGCGAAGCCGATGACGATGGCTGTCAGGATCAGCGCCTGGGGCAGGGGATCGACCTCTGCGCCCGTCGGCTGACCGCTGGCGCCAAGCACCGGCGGCAGCTTGCCGATGGGCGACTCGCTGGCGGCGATGATGGCCAGGTTGGCCCCGTGCCCCAGCAGGAACACGCCCATGGCGATGCTCTTCAACTCCTTGCCCAGGAGCATGTAGATCGAAACGCCAAAGATCAGCCCGACGGTGAGGGCGGTCAGGAGAATCATGACAGACCTCCCAATCGATTTCGGATTGCGGATTTCCGATTGCGGATTTGGGCATGCGCATGCGGCAGGGCACAGGCGATGCGCCGGTCATTCCGCATTCCGCAATCCACATTCCGCAATTGGCAACCCATCACTTCTCGACCTCCCTCGACAGGGCGTCGATCATGCCGACCGTCACGCCGACGACGACGGAGAAGACGCCGGCGTCGAAGAACATGACGGTGGCCCAGTGGAACTTCTCGGTTTCTCCCAGCGGCATGTAGCCGTTGTTGCTCGTCAGGAAGGGCAAACCGGCAGCCAGCGCGACCAGGCCGGTGCTGACCGCCAGCGTGAGGCCGAGGGCGATCAGGCCATACTCCGGCAGCGGCAGCCAGCGGCGCAGCGCCTCGTTGCCGAACGTCATCCGGAACACCACCAGGGCGACTGACGCCACCAGCCCGCCGACGAACCCGCCGCCGGGCGTCTGGTGTCCCTTGAAGAAGATGAAGCCGGAGAACACGATCGCCAGCGGCACCAGGAACTTCACCGCCTGGCGAAGGATCAGCGTGCTGATGCGGGCGTCGACGCGCGTCTTGCGGACCGGCTCGTCCTCCAGCGGCTCCAGGTCGTGCCGCGACGGCCGCCGCAGCAGCGTCCACACGCCCAACGCCGCCAGCGACAGCACCGTGATCTCACCCATCGTATCGAAGCCGCGGAAGTCAACGAGGATGACGTTGACGACGTTGGCGCCGCCGCCGCCCTTGTGCAGGTAGACGGCATCGGCTGGGGCGTTTTCGGGAACCGGCGGATGCGTGCCGAAGCTGGTCGGATGCTCCGGCCCGCGGTCGATCACGCCGCCAAACACCTGCGACGGCGACATGGCCAGCGTATCGATGCCGTAGAGGCTGTTGCGAAGGAAGTACTCGCCGAGGTTGGCGATCGGCTTGCCGTCGATGGCGGGCGTGACGCGCGTCGGCTCGGTGGCAGTGCCGGCCATCAGCGTCAGCCAGAACATCACCGCGCCGATGGCCACACCAACCACCGCTCGCAGCGGCCGGGACGGGGATTTCGCCGGCGCTTCATCCGGCAGCAGCGCCAGCACCAGCAGGAACAGCACCAGCGAGACGACCTCGATGCTGATCTGCGTCAGGGCCAGGTCGGGCGCCGAGTAGAGGTAGTAGAGGGCCGTGGCTGCCGTTCCGGCGATGCCCAGCACCAGCACGCGCGACGCCCGCTGCCGCACCATCGGCATGAAGATCGCCGCAAGGCACATCAGCAGCGTCACGAGATAGCCGGGGATGAGGCGGACATCCGCCAGCCCAAGATCCTCGGGCAGCGTCAGGTATCCGCTGATGCCGCTGGCCGTCCAAACCACCAGCGCCACGATCGCCGCGACGGTGATCGCGACATAGGTGCGGAAGTGGCCCGTCTGGAAGACGCGGAACAGCCGCGCCCCGCCGTAAACGACCAGGTCGTAGAACGCCGGGTAGATGCGGTCGTGCACATCTCGGATGACGGTCGTGAAGACCGGGGCAAACCCGATCACCGCACCCAGGGCATAGCCAGCCAGGCTCATGTACAGCGGCAGGCCCAGGTGTGCCTGCCACGCCATGGGCAGCTTGTCGAAGTAGTTGAACGACCGCTCGATGCCGCCGAACAGAGCCTCGTACGCGCCGGGGATAATCCCGCCGATGTACTGCATCGCCAGGATGATCAGCGCCGGCACCCACAGCATGCTCGGCCAGAACCAGCCGTGATCGTGCGGGTCGACATCGATGTCTTCGGCGCTGGGTTTCTCGTCGACCGGATGGTCATGGTGGGCGACGTACTCCGCCGGCTGGGCGAATGTGTTTTCCTCAACCTGGCCGAGCAGGACGCGCGTGATGCGGATGAAGATGGCTGTGTTGAACGCGCCGGTAAGGATCGCGGCGCCGATCAGCAGGTAGTAGCCCCAGTGGCCGGTTACCTCCAGGCCATGGGCGATGCCATAGTAGAAGAACTCCTTGGCGATGAAGCTGATCGTCAGTGGGCCGGCGGCCAGGGCATAGGCGGCCAGGATCATCAGGATCGCCATGATCCGCTTCTGCCCGCCCAGGCGGATCAGCCCGCGCAACGCCGGCAGCTCGCGCGTGTGCACGACATGGGCGACGGCGCCGGCGAGAATGAATAGCGGCGCCTTGTACATGGCGTGGTTCAGGATCTGGGTGATGTCCCAGATCAGGTTCGGCTGGCCGTGGAACTGCAGCCGGCCGACGCCATACATGCACATCAAAAGGCCGAGCTGGCTGACGGTCGTGTAGGCGAAGATCTGCTTCAGATCGCTGCGGCGAAGGGCGACGTAGGCCCCCAAGACCATCGTGATCGCGCCGATCGTCGTGACGACGGCTGCCCCGGCGAGGTCCGGGTTACCGGCATAGACTGGGAACAGCCGGCCGACGAGGTACACGCCGGCCTTAACCATTGTTGCGCTATGGAGATACGCGCTGACGGGCGTCGGCGCGGCCATGGCCCCGGGCAACCAGAAGTGCAGCGGCCACTGGGCGCTCTTGGCAGCAGCGCCGATGAAGATCAGCGCGAATCCGACCAGCACCATCGGCGAGGAGGTCACGCCCGCGGCGATCAGCCCGCTGAACGTCCAGGCGCCCGTGATCACCCCAAGGATGATCAGCCCGCCCATCATCGTCAGGCCGCCCACGTTCGTGACGATGAACGCCTGCATCGCGTTGCGGACGGCCAGCTTGTCGTCACGTTCCCAGCCGATCAGCAGAAACGAGCTGATGCTCGTCAACTCCCAGAAAACCAGCAGCAGAAAGAAGTTATCTGCCAGCGCCACCCCCAGCATGGCCGTCATGAACAGATGCAGGCTGGGGAAGAACCGATAAAGGTCATCGGCAGCCGGGCCGAAATAGGCCCGGGCGTAGATGGTGATCAGCAGGCCGATGCCCGCGACCAGCAGGGCGAAGAAGATGCCAAGCTGATCGGCTTGCAGCGCCAGGTTGAGGTTCATCGCCGGCGCCCAGTCGATCGATGGGATCGCGGCGTTGAGGCCGTACTGCTGGAGGTATCCGGCGAGCAGGGCGATGGCTGCCACCGGCCCGAGGATGGCGATGCCCGTGCGCAGGCTGATCGCGCGTCGCGGCAGCGCGAGCGTCAACAATCCGAGCACCAGCGGCGCAAAAATTGCGCCCAGCAGCCAAACCACCTGCGGCATCGTGCGGCGAATCCTACCAGCTTAGGGATGGTTCGCAACTGCACGTACAGCTAGTGACGGCCCGAATAAAACGTTCGGAAACGCGGGCAAATCCGAGGCTTGAGGGCGCATAAAATTGCCGCGGCGGGATCTCCCCAACATCCAACCGCGGCTGCATCCTGCCCCGCAAACATCAGGCGGGCGTATCGTACACGCCCAAGTGAAGCGGGCGATTGCGCTCCAGGTACGCCAGACGCGTCTCACGTTCGACCATTGTGTAGTGGTCGCCATCGGTGAACTCGTCCAGCGCCCGTTCAATAATCTTGTCCATCGCACCGCATTCCAGCCACACGCCGTGGCACTGCGGGCAGTAGTCGATATCGACCCCCTGACGCTCAGAGGCTACCAGTTTCACTTTGCAGTTGGGACATAGCATTTCTTTATACCTCCGGCAGCCGGACGGCCGCCTATTGGGCGCAACAGACTTCTCGCGAACCTGTCACGCTCAAAGGTCGCACCGAATCAAACTGAGAGCTCGGCCCGGTCGTGGCGGAGGGCCGAATACACGTCGGCGGCAGAGCTGGGAAATGCCGCAAAGCCGGGTTCAGGTTGCCCCGGGATTAACCTTATAGCACGTTCCTCGCGTTTGGCAAACGGGGAAAACCTGACCGATCTTGCCGGTTCTTGCGACCTGGCAAAATATGGGCGCAAGCCCCACGGGCCTGCGACATTTTCACACCGGCGGCGTGGCTGAGTTGGTCACAGCCCGGCCGCGGCGTATGATGCAGGGTCCGGTTCCCCGAGACCGTTGTCTATAAGGAGTTTGCGTGCGTCTTCCGTTTCTAGAGCTTGTTCGCCGGCGCGTCGTCGTCCTCGATGGGGCGATGGGATCCGCCCTCCAGCAGATGCCTCTGGACCTGCACAAGGACTGGATGGGCCACGAGAACATCTCGGAGGTGCTTAATTTCACGCGCCCCGATGTGATCCAGCAAATTCATGAATCGTTCCTCGCCGTCGGCTGCGATGCCGTCGAGACCAACACCTTCGGCGCCAACAAAATCGTGCTCGCCGAAGCGGACATGGCCGACCGCGTCTTCGACAACAACAAAGCCGCAGCCGAGATCGCCCGCCGCGCCTGCCAGAAGTTCGAGACGCCCGACTCGCCCAAATACGTGATCGGCTCGATCGGTCCGGGCACGAAGCTCGTCTCGCTCCAGCAGACGAGCTGGGATGTCATGGAAGACAGCTACTACGAGCAGATCCGCGGCCTGATCGCCGGCGGCGTCGATGCGCTGCTGATCGAAACCTCGCAGGACCTGCTGCAGGTCAAGTGCGCCATCGCGGCAGCCAATCGCGCCATGGCTGAAGCCGGCGTGCGCCTGCCGATCATGGCGCAGATGTCGATGGACCTGAACGCCGGCCAGTCGATGCTGCTCGGCAGCGACAGCGAAACGGTCGTCGCGACGCTCAGCCCGTACGACGAGCTCGACGTGCTCGGCTTGAACTGTGCGACCGGTCCGACCGAGCTGACCGAGCATGTCGCGTACTTCAGCCGGCACTGGCCGCGCTTCATCAGCGTCCTGCCCAATGCGGGCTTGCCCATGATGGTCGATGGCCGATCGCACTTCCCGCTCGGCCCGGAAGATTTCGCGCGCGGATTGCTGCGCTTTGTCGAGGAGTACCAGGTCAACATCGTAGGCGGCTGCTGCGGCACGACCCCCGCACACCTCAAGGCCCTCATCGACGCCCTGCGCGAGAAGGGATATCTCCCTTCTGAAATCTCAGATTTGAAATCTCAAATTCCAGATCCGAAATCCCCAATCGCTGATCAATCCAAAATCCGACAGGTAGTGCCCGTCCACCAGGTCTCCTCCCTCACCCAGGTCCAGGACATCCGCCAGGATCTGTCCTACCTGGTGATCGCCGAGCGGACCAACACCAACGGCAGCCGGCAGTTCAAGCGCCTGCTGCAGGCTGAGGACTGGGACGGCCTGGTCTCCATGGCCCGCGACGAAGTGCGCGATGGCGCGCACATGCTCGATGTCTGCGTCGACTTCGTCGGCCGCGACGGTAAGCGCGACATGTACGAAGTCGTCAGCCGATACGTCCGGCAGATCCCCGTGCCGCTGATGGTCGACTCGACCGATCCCGAGGTGATGGAGGTCGCCCTCAAGCTCGCCGGCGGCCGATGCGTCCTCAACAGCATGAACCTCGAGGAGGGCGAGGAAAAGCTCGCCCGCATCTGCCGGCTGGCCAAGAAGTACGGCGCAGCCGTCGTTGCCGGTACGATCGACGAGGACAAGGAAAACGCGATGGCCCGCACCGCCGAGCGCAAGCTCGCCATCGCCAAGCGCATCCGCGACCTGGCCGTCAACAAGTATGGCCTGCACGACGATGACCTGATGTTCGATCCGCTGGTGCTGCCGATCAGCACCGGCATCGAGGAGGACCGCCGCAACGCGCTGGAAACGATCGAAGGCACGCGCCTGATCAGCCGCGAGCTGCCCAACTGCTACACCGTCGTCGGCCTGTCCAACGTCAGCTTCGGCCTGGCGCCGGCGGCCCGCGTCGTGCTCAACAGCGTCTTCCTGCACGAGCTGCGCGAAGCCGGCCTGACCGGCGCGATCGTTCATGCCAGCAAGATCCTCCCGCGCAACCGCATCGACGACGAAAAGTGGAATGCCGCGCTCGATCTGATCTATGACCGCCGCCGCGAGGGCTTCGATCCGCTGACGCATTTCATCTCGCTGTTCGAGAACGTCGAGGAGATCGACGCCAGCGCGTCAGCCGATCCGTGGGCGGGTCTCAGCATCGAAGAGAAGCTCAAGAAGCACATCATCGACGGCGAGAAGCGCCGCCTCACCGAGCATCTGGATGAAGCGATGGCCCAGGGCATCAAGCCGCTGGACATCATCAACAACATCCTGCTGGCGGGGATGAAGGTTGTCGGCGACCTGTTCGGCCGCGGCGAGATGCAGCTTCCGTTCGTGCTCCAGAGCGCCGAGACGATGAAGGCCGCCGTCGCCCACCTCGAACCGCACATGGAGAAGGTCGAAGGCCAAAGCCGCGGCTCGATCGTGCTGGCGACCGTCAAGGGCGACGTGCACGACATCGGCAAGAACCTGGTCGACATCATCCTGACCAACAACGGCTACACCGTTTACAACCTGGGCATCAAGCAGCCGATCCACGAGATCGTCCGCGCCTTCCAGGAAAAGAAAGCCGACGCGATCGGCATGAGCGGCTTGCTGGTCAAGAGCGTCGCTGTGATGAAGGAGAACCTCGAAGAGCTCAACGCCATGGGCATCAAGGCGCCCGTGCTGCTGGGCGGCGCGGCGCTCACGCGCGACTATGCCGAAGATGACCTGGCATCGCTGTACCAGGGAGCGCTGCTGTACTGCCGCGATGCGTTCGACGGCTTGAAGGTGATGGACCACATCGCCGAGGGCAAGCTGGATGTGATCGTCGAAGAGCAGCGCGCCAACAGCCAGCGCCGCAAGGAGCTGCGCGCCAAGGCCGTCAAGCCGAAGAGCATGGATGCAGCCGACATCAAGCCCGTCGACCGCACCAATCCCGTGCCGACGCCGCCATTCTGGGGACGCCGCGTCGTCAAGGATATCCCGGCTCAGCACGTCTTCGGATTTGTCAACGAAACGGCGCTGTTCACCGGTCAGTGGGGCTTCAAGCGCAAGGGGCTATCCGCCGAAGAGTACGAGCGGATCCTCGATGAAAAGGCTCGCCCGATCTACGAAGACCTCAAGCGCCGCGCGGTAGCCGACGGCATCCTCAAGCCGATGGTCGTCTACGGTTACTTCCCCGTGCAGGCCAGCGGCAATGACCTGATCGTCTACCACATCGAGGAGTTCCTCGATGGCGACAAGGTGCTGATGAAGCCGAAGTCCGCCCCGCGCGAGCGGCTGCGCTTCAGCTTCCCGCGGCAGGAAGGCCGCCGGCGGCTTTGCATCGCCGACTTCTTCCGAGCGGTCGAGTCGGGCGAGTATGACGTGCTGGGCGTGCAGCTCGTGACCGTCGGCCCGAAGGCGACCGAGCTGACCGAGCAACTTCGAGCCGAGAATCGCTATCAGGATTACCTGTATCTGCACGGCTTGAGCGTCGAAAGCGCCGAGGGTCTGGCTGAGCTGTGGCACAAGCGCATGCGGCAGGAGCTGGGCTTCGGGTCGGAAGATGACCCCGATATCCGCCGGATCTTCCAGCAGGGCTATCGCGGATCGCGCTACAGCTTCGGCTATCCCGCCTGCCCGGATCTGGAAGATCGCCAGAAGATCGTCGAACTGCTCCAGCCCTCGGAGATCGGCGTGCAGATCAGCGAGAACCACATGCTCATCCCCGAGCAATCCACAGATGCGATCGTCGTGCATCATCCGCAGGCGAAGTATTTTGATGTGGGGTGAGAGTGGGCAGCAGGCAGTAGGCACTTCACGTGGCACGGGCGTCCCGCCCGTGCATCTGTCATGCCACGGTGTACGTGCGGGACGCACGTGCGACAAGGAGCGCGTCAACAGTCGTCGGCGCGACGGCTGATTGCTCCAGATCCGGCGGCATGGGTGGGGTGGGGCGCGTGGCTGTCGTGAACTGCCAGATCGCCCAGGCGATCAGGATGCCGACCAGCGCCACGAGAATGGCAGCCGTGATGGACCGCCCGCGCGGTGTCAACTCGGCTGCATCGGTGCGCACGCGGCGGCGCGGCGCGCCCGTTTCACTCAGCCCAGCCAGCGCCGAGCCGAGCTCAGCCAGCGGTATCTGCTGGTGCTGGGCCTCCTGCAGCAGCCGGCCCAGCGGCGAATCGAGCTCCTGCCGGGCCTCCACCACCTTCAGCAGCAGGCTGACCACCGCAACCGCATCCTCCCGCGGATCGGTGTACAGCAGCGGGCTCAGATCGGTCAGCCGAATCCGCCCATCGTTGACAAACACATTCCCCGCACCGATCCGCCCATGCACGATCCCCAACGCGTGCAACGCCTGTACCGCCAGCACCAGCTCGCGCGCCATGGCGATCACATGCCGCGGCTCGCGGCCGTCGCGAACAGCCCAATCATCCAGCCGCTGGGCGTCGATGTACTCCCACACCGTGAAGACAAACTCGCCCTCACGCTCGACCGTGTACAGATTGGCCACCTGCGGATGCGCAAGACCGCGGATGGCGTTCAGCCGATCGCGGATCTGCGAGTGAAGCTGGTCCCCCAGCAGGCAGGTCGGATCAACCTGCTTGAGCACGACCGCGCGCCCGCCCGGGCCGATGGCGTGGTAGGTCCCATCCGCCAGTTGCGCCAGCACGCGGTAATCGCCAATTTCCTGGGGAGCGTCAGGATCGGGCATTTTGGGCATCTTAACCGGACTGAGGCTATATTGGGCATCCATGAGCTATCTGCTTGGGATCGATATCGGGACCAGCGGGACCAAGACACTCATCTGCGATCAACAGGGCAAGGTCATCGCCACGGCGATGGCTGAACATCCCATCTACTCGCCCAAGCCCGGCTGGTCAGAACAGGATCCGGTCGATTGGTGGAACGCCACCTGCGCCGCGACCAAAGCCGTGTTGAAAAAGGCAAAGGTCAAGGGCAGGCAGATCCGCGGCATCGGCTTGTCGGGGCAGATGCATGGCAGCGTCTTCCTGGCCAACGGCACCAAGCCGCTGCGGCGGGCACTGCTGTGGAACGATCAGCGAACCGGCAAGCAGTGTGACATCATCACCGAAAAAGCCGGCGGGCGCGAGAAGCTGATCGAGCTGGTCGCCAATCCCGCACTCACCGGCTTCACCGCACCCAAGATGTTGTGGGTGCGCGAAAACGAACCAAAGATCTGGGATCGGACGAAACACGTCCTGTTGCCCAAGGATTACATCCGCCTGTACATGACGGGCGAGTATGCGACGGAGGTCAGCGATGCATCCGGCACGCTGCTGCTGGATGTGGTGAACCGGCGTTGGAGCGACCAGCTCTTGTCGCGGCTTGAGATCGACAAGGCGCTGTTGCCGCGGCTGCACGAGTCGCCCGAGATCACCGGCACACTGACAGCCGAAGCGGCGGAATGCATGGGGCTGGTCGAGGGGATCCCGGTGGTCGGCGGCGGCGGCGATCAGGCTGCCGGCGCGGTTGGCAATGGGATCGTGCGATCGGGGATTGTCTCCGCCACGCTGGGGACCAGTGGCGTCGTCTTCGCCCATGCCGATGTGCCGACGCGCGATGCGCGCGGGCGCGTGCACACGATGTGTCACGCCGTGCCGGGCAAGTGGTGCGTCTTCGGCTGCATGCTGTCAGCCGGCGGCAGCTTCCAGTGGTTCCGCAATCAGCTCGGGCAGGACGAGGTCGCCGCTGCGCGTAAGAAGAAGGTCGATCCATACGAGCTGCTGATCGCGCAGGCAGCCGAAGCGCCTGTCGGTAGCGAGGGGCTGTTTTTCCTGCCGTATCTGACGGGCGAGCGATGTCCGCATCCCGATCCCAATGCCCGCGGGGCGTGGATCGGCCTGACCACCCGCACGACCCGCGCGATGATGATCCGCGCGTTGCTGGAGGGCGTGACCTTCGGCATGCGTGACGCGCTGTCGATCATGCAGGAAATGCGGATCCCGATCAGTGAAGTCCGCGCCAGCGGCGGCGGAGCGCGCAGCCCGTTCTGGCAGCAGCTTCAGGCCGACATCTACCGCCAGCCGATCGTGCTGACCAACGCGACAGAAGGCCCAGCCTACGGCGTGGCCCTGCTGGCTGGCGTCGGCACGGGCGTGTGGAGCAGCGTCGAGGACGCCTGCCGCCAGTCCATCAAGTCCTCCCGCCGGATCTCGCCGCGCAGGAAGACAGCCGACCAGTACGAGCGGCACTATGCGGTCTATCAGAAGCTCTACTACGATCTGCAAGACCGCTTCACGGAAATCGCGGGGCTGTAGCCGGCCGCCGAAATCCACGTTGTCGGCCTGGCCGGGCATGGGGTAGAGTCCGCTATTGAACAGGAGGATCCCATGTCCAAATGGTTGCTGCCGCTGATGCTGGTTGGTTTGATCGGGTGTGCGTCGGAGACGCTCGTGGGGCGATGGCAGGGCACGACGCCGGACGGCAATCGTGTGCTGCTGGATGTAAGCCGCAACGGCATCTGGGCCGCGGAGACGATCGTCGACGACGGGACGAGATGGCAGGAGTCGGGCCGGTGGGTCTACACCGCCACCGACAAAGCCACTTTCATGCAGGAAGGTGAGGTCGATCCGGGTGCCCAGGGATCCAGCGAGTTCGAGATGGGCCAAGCCATCCTGATGGATCCCAATCGCCTGATTCTCCGCACGGACACAGATGAGGTGCACTTCCGCCGCCGATAAAGTTCGGCTCAGGCGGAAGATAGGCGGCCCCGGACCGACGTGATCGCGTCACGGATACGCCCGGTCGCCTGTCCATTGCGGACGTGACTTGGCGGGGGGCGAGTGGTATAATTGCCGACCTTGTTGGGGAGTAGCCCCCGCAATTGCGGGCGGATCGGTCGTCAGCACGAAGGCGAACGCAAGCCTTTCGGCCGCTCCAGGTGGATCGCAGCGGTTTGCGATCTTCAGGCAAGACCACATGCACAAGGGCGCAGGCGATGCGCCCGGTGAGGTGGTCATGGTCTGGATCTGGATCGGTTTTATCGTCCTCGTGCTCCTCATGCTTGCCCTCGATCTGGGCGTTTTCCATCGCAAAGCACACGTTGTCTCCATCCGCGAAGCCCTCATCTGGACGGGTGTTTGGGCTGGTTTGGGCCTGCTGTTCGGCATCTTCATCTACTTTGCGTACGACAATCACTGGCTGGGCGTGGGGACACATGTCGACGCCGTAGACAAGCAGATCAACAATGGCCACACGGCGCTGCTGAAATACCTCACCGGTTATGTGATTGAGAAGTCGCTGAGTGTCGACAACATCTTCGTGATCGCGGTGCTGTTCGGATATTTCGCTGTGCCGCGGATTTACCAGCATCGGGTGCTGTTCTGGGGGATTCTCGGGGCGCTGGTGATGCGCGGGCTGATGATCGGCATCGGCACGGCGCTGATCGCGAAATTTAGCTGGATTCTCTACATCTTCGGGGCGTTCCTGATCTTCACCGCCATCAAGATGCTGACGATGAACTCGGAGCAGACCGATCCGGGCGCCAACTGGATCGTGCGGACGACGCGCAAGCTCATCCCCGTCAGTGAAAACTTCCATGGCCAGCATTTCCTCGTTCGCGCGGGCACGCATGCTTCTCACGAAGCCGATGTCCCCGGGCACGTGCCGCTCGCGGACCGCGTCGTCGACGCCGCCAAGCCCGGGACACTCATTGCCACGCCGCTGCTGCTGGCGCTGGTGATGATCGAGGCGACAGACCTGATCTTCGCCGTCGACTCCATCCCCGCGATCTTCGCGATCACGACCGATCCCTTCCTGGTCTTCACGAGCAACGTCTTTGCGATCCTCGGTCTGCGAAGCCTGTATTTCGCGCTGGCGGGGATGATGGAACGGTTCAGGTATCTGAAGGTGGCGCTGGCGATCGTGCTGGCTGTGGTGGGCGGCAAGATGCTGGCGCACGATTACCTCAGGGATCTGCTGGGGCCGAACTTCAACCTCTATCTGCTGGTGGTTGTGCTGAGCATCCTGACGCTCGGCGTGGTCGTGTCGCTGCTGGCGACCCGCAAGGACAAGCAAGCCGCCGCCACCGAAGCGGCCGTCGTGCCGCATCGCTAGTGTGGCGCGCGCGTCTAGCCATCGTTATGCATCATCAGGCCAGGCCCTTGTCCAGGGTCATCCTGAGCCAAGCGAAGGATCTGGAGCGTCAGGAACGGTGGAGATCCTTCGCTGCGCTCAGGATGACGACTTTGGGCGGTGATCGCATACGTTGGTGTTGCCGAAGCCCGCCACATGCGGCGGAGAGGAATGGGTATGGGCAAACTCATTGTCTGTGCGTTGCTGTGTCTGATGCTGGGCGCGGCGGCTGCGTCCGGGCAGGAAGTTGCGCCTGCTGTGCGAGATTCGCAGCCGGTCGATGTGCAAGCGGAAGGCGATTTGAGTTTGCCGGCGGATTCGGCCACACTCACCGCCAGTCCGGCAGCGAAGGAGCACAAACGCATGGCAAACGAGCAACTGACCGTCTACATCGGCACCTACACCAGCAAGACCAGCCAGGGGGTCTACCGCAGCGATTTCGATCCCAACAACGGCACGCTCAGCGAGCCGGAGCTGGTTGGGGAGACGACAAACCCCTCGTTCCTGGCGATCCATCCCAACGGGCGGACGCTCTACGCCGTCAACGAGATGGGCAAGTTCCAGGACAAGCCGGGCGGGGCGGTCAGCGCGTTTACTATCGACCGGCAGAACAGCGGCCGGCTGACGCTGCTGAACCAGCAGCCGACGCACGGCGGAGCGCCGTGCTATGTCAGCGTCGACGCCACGGGCAAGGTCGTCATGGTCGCCAACTACAGCGGCGGCAATGTTGCGATCTATCCGGTCAACGACGACGGCAGCCTCGGCGCACCGTCACAGGTCATCGACCACAAGCCGCAGGGCAGTGACGCCAAAGCCAACGCACACTCGATTCGCGCGACGCCCGACAACCGCTTCGCCCTGGCCGCCGATCTCGGCTTGAATCGTGTGCTTACCTATCGGCTTGATGTGGCCAATGCGAAGCTCCAGCCCCATGAGCCGCCGTTCGCCCAACTGCCCGAAAAGACCGGCCCGCGGCATTTCGTGTTCAGTGCCGACAGCCGCTTCGTCTACCTCATCAATGAGCATGGCGGGACGGTTACGGTCTTCGCCTACGACGCGCAAGCCGGTCGGCTGACGGAGATCCAGACGATCTCGACACTGCCCGAGGGGTATGACGGGCGCGTCTGGTGCGCCGATATCCACCTGCATCCATCCGGCAAGTTCCTCTATGGATCGAACCGTGCTCACGACAGCATCGTGATCTACGCCGTCGATCAGGCGAGCGGTCGGCTGAGCGTGATCGGCCATCAGCCCAGCGGCGGCAAGACGCCGCGCAATTTCGCTATCGATCCGACCGGCAAATACCTGCTGGCTGCCCATCAGGACAGTGACAACATCGTTGTTTTCGCGATCGATCAGCAGACCGGTCGGCTGACGCCGACGGGGCAGGAGATCATGGTTTCCATGCCTGTGTGCGTGCGGTTCTATCCCTGATACGGAACGGTGGCCGCGCAGGTCGCGAGGGTCTGCAAGGCGAAAAGCGCAAAGATCGCAGAGGGCGGGCTGGACCTCGCGGTGGCAAAGACGCCGTCGGTGGCACGGGCGTCCCGCACGTGTATTTTACGACAAGTAGATGCGCGGGCGAGTGGAACGCTAGGCATCAACGCATTCAACAATCGCCCGGAGGTGTCATCCTGAGCGCAGCGAAGGATCTCAACCGTTCCGGACGCTCCAGATCCTTCGCTGCGCTCAGGATGACGTTCTGGAGCGACTTACAGCGATAGTGCATAGAGTTAGAGTCGCCCATGCCACGGCTGTTGGATGGGTCAGATGGGGAGAATCCGCGAATCTTTACGCATGGACACGAATGCAGACGGCGTTTCATTGCCTGCTGTCATTCGTGTCCATTCGTGTTTGTTCGTGGACTTCCAATGCACGTGCGGGACGCACGTGCCACTGTTGCTATTTGGCTGAGTCTTCGACGAGTTCGCCTTCTACGACCTCGGCGGTGCGGGTGAAGGTGAAGTCCCGCCGCGACGGGACGGCGTCGACGCGGATCGTATCGCCGTCGCCGAACTCGCCCGTGAGGATCAGGCTGGCCAGCGGGTTCTCGATCCGCTGCTGGATGACGCGCTTCAGCGGGCGGGCGCCGAACGTCGGATCGTAGCCCTCATCGGCCAGCAGCGCCTTGGCCTGCTCGGTCACATCGAGCTTCAAGCCGCGATCGCCCAGCCGCTTGCGGAGCTGCTCAAGCTGCACATCGACGATCTTCTGCAACTGCTCCTTGCCCAGCGGATGGAAGACGATCATCTCGTCGATCCGGTTGAGGAACTCAGGCCGGAAGTAATCCTTGAGCTGCGCCTTGACGGCGGCTTCGATCTCCCAGTCCTGCGCGTTCTCGCTGGTGAGGCGGTGGATGTCGGCTGAGCCGATGTTGCTGGTCATCACGATGACGGTGTTCTTGAAGTCGACCGTGCGACCCTGGCCGTCGGTCAGGCGGCCGTCGTCGAGCACCTGCAGCAGCACGTTGAACACGTCGCGATGTGCCTTCTCGATCTCGTCGAACAGGATTACCGAGTACGGCCGGCGCCGCACGGCTTCGGTCAGGCGACCGCCTTCCTCGTAGCCGACATATCCCGGCGGCGCGCCGATCAGGCGGGCAACCGAGTGCTGCTCCATGAACTCGCTCATGTCGATGCGGACCATCGCGTTCTCGTCATCGAACAGGAACTGCGCCAGCGCCTTGCACAGCTCGGTCTTTCCGACGCCAGTGGGGCCAAGGAACATGAAGCTGCCGATCGGGCGATTGGGATCGCCCAGGCCGGCTCGGTTGCGGCGCACGGCGTCGGAGACGGCGCGGATGGCTTCGTCCTGGCCGATGACGCGCTTGCCGAGGCGCTCTTCCATGTGGATGAGCTTCTCGCGCTCGCCCTCGAGCATCCGGCTGACCGGGATGCCCGTCCAGTGCGAGACGACCAGGGCGATCTCGTCGGGCGTGATGTGCTCCTTGACCAGCGATTTGCCGTCGGCGGTCAGGTCATGGAGGCGATGCTCGGCCTGCTCAAGCTGCTTTTGCAGCTCGCGGATCTCGCCGTACTGAATGCGGGCTGCCAGTTCGAGATTGCCCTGCCGCTGGGCCTGCTCCAGCTCGACCTGCTTGCGGTCGATGGCTTCGCGCAGGTCCTTGACGGCCTGGATGGCGCCTTTTTCGTTCTCCCAGCGGGTGGTGAGCTGGGTGTTCTTCTCCTGAAGTTCGGCCAGCTCGCGCTCGGCCTTTTCGACCTGCTGGCGCGACTGCGGATCGGTCTCCTTGCGCAGCGCCTCCAGCTCGATCTGAAGCTGCATGACGCGGCGGCGGATTTCGTCCAGCTCAGCCGGCATTGAGTCGTTCTCGATGCGCAGGCGTGAGGCGGCTTCGTCGATGAGGTCGATCGCCTTATCAGGCAGGAAACGGTCCTGGATGTAGCGGTCGGACAGCACCGCGGCTGAGACGATCGCGGCGTCGGTGATCTTGACGCCGTGGTGCGTCTCGTAGCGGCTTTTCAGTCCCCGGAGAATCGCGATCGTGTCCTCGACCGACGGTTCGCCGATGTAGACCGGCTGGAAGCGCCTCTCCAGCGCCGCGTCCTTCTCGATGTACTTGCGATACTCATCGAGGGTGGTGGCGCCGATGCAACGAAGCTCACCACGAGCAAGTGCCGGTTTAAGCAGATTGCCAGCGTCCACTGCGCCTTCGGCTCGACCGGCACCCACAACTGTGTGTAGTTCGTCAATGAAGAGGATAACCTGCCCATCGGATTGCTGAACCTCCTTGATGACGGCTTTGAGGCGGTCTTCGAACTCGCCGCGATATTTGGCGCCGGCGATGAGCGCGCCCATGTCGAGGGCGACGATGCGCTTGCCCTGCAGGACAGCCGGCACGTCGCCGTTGAGCATGCGGATGGCCATGCCCTCGGCGATGGCGGTCTTGCCGACGCCGGGTTCGCCGATCAGCACAGGGTTGTTCTTTGTGCGGCGCGACAGGACTTGCATCGTGCGGCGAATTTCCTCGTCGCGACCGATGACCGGATCGATCTTGCCCTGGCGGGCCATCTCGACCAGGTCGCGGCCGTAGCGCTGCAGGGCCTGGTACTTGTCCTCGGGATTGGGGTCCGTGATGCGCTGGCCCCCGCGGACGGTCTTAAGCGCGTTGAGGACGGCAGCATGGTCGATCGCGTTGAGATCGAGAAGCTGCCTGGCTTCGCTGTTGACGGTCGTCAGCGCTAGGATGAGGTGCTCGGTGGAGACGTACTCATCCTTGAGGCGATCCGCCTGCTTCTGCGCCTCATTGAAGACGTCCTGTGTTGCGCGGGCGATGTTGAGCTGCGTGCCGGTGGCGCGCGGGAGGCGATCGAGCTCGTTTTCGACCATGCCGAGGAGCTGATCGAGGTTGACGCCGATCTTCTGCATCAGCGGGCGGACGACGCCGTCGGTTTCGCGCAGCAGGGCTGCCAGCAGATGCAGGGGCTTGAGCTCGGCGTGGTCCTTCTGCTGGGCCAGCTCCTGTGCGCGGACGACGGCTTCCTGGGCTTTCAGCGTGAATTTGTCGAATCTCATCAGTTGCTTCCTTTCGTCTGCGCGCCGGGGACGAAGCGGCTCCCCGGCTGAAAGGCGCTAACGCAAATAACAGGCCAGAGACGACGAGCCGGGGTGCGCGTAAGTGAAGTCAAATTAGACTGTTACAAAATGGGACCTGCCGTGGATGATGGAGCCATGGCGCGGCGGTTCTGCCAAAGGCGCGTAGAGCCGTCAGCGGGCTGCAATTTTGGCAGGGGGGATCAGTCGGCGGTCGGCGATCTGCAGTCGATGTCCCAGGTCGCGCTGCGGCGAGCGACAAGTGACAAGTGACCAGTGACACATAAGATGCAGCCATGTCCGAAAGCCGCCTGATTGCCGGTGCGATGAGCGGGACCAGTGCCGATGGCGTGGATGTAGCCATCTGCCGGATCGCGGGGCGAGGGGTCGCGATGCAAGCTGAGCTGCTGGCGCATCACCATGTGCGATATGACGACCGGCTGCGGCAGGCGATTCTCGCGATTCGCAGTTCCGGCGGTGTGACGCTGGAGGAACTGGCGCGCATCGGCGAGCAGATCAGCCGGGCGCATGTGGCGTGCGTGCGCGGGGCGTGCGATGAAGCCGGTGTGAAACCGCGCGACCTGCGCGCCGTCGCCGCCCACGGACAGACGCTGTTCCACGCGCCGCCGCGAACGATCCAGTGGCTGGACCCGGCGCTGATCGCGCAGGAACTTGGCTGCGCCGTCGTCAGCGATTTTCGCCGGGCGGACTGTGCAGCCGGGGGCCAGGGCGCGCCGCTCGTGCCGTTTGCCGACTACGTTCTGTTCCGCCACCCGGACAAACACCGCGTGCTGCTGAACATTGGCGGGATCGCGAATGTCACGCTTCTGCCGGCGGGGGGAGGTATCGACGACCTGCGGGCATTCGACACGGGGCCGGGCAACTGCATCAGCGATCTTCTGATGACCGGCCATGGCGGAGTCGATATTGGTGGGGCGATGGCGGAGCGCGGGCGAGCGGATGAGTCTGTCGTGCAGCGCGTGCTGGCGGATCCATACTTTCATCAACCGCCGCCGAAGTCGACCGACGGGCCGGCGATGGTGCGGATCTTTGAGCAGGCGATCGCCCATCAGCCGGCAATGCCGCTGGAGGATCAGCTCGCCACGGCAGCGGAGATCGTCGCGGATGCGATCGCACGGGCCATCCAAGCGTTCAGCCCGTGGGGCGATGCGGCGTTCGAACTGATCGCCAGCGGCGGGGGCGTGCACAACCGGGCGATCATGGCACGGCTGCGCGAGCGCCTGCCGAACGCCACGTTCACGCCAATCGAGGATCTGGGCGTCGATCCGTCAGCCAAGGAGGCGGTGGCCTTCGCGTTGCTGGGCGCGGCAACATTGGACGGCGAGCCATCGAACGTGCCGGCGGCGACGGGGGCGTTGCGGCGCGTGGTTCTCGGGAGCATCACACCGGCATGAGGACGATCCTGCGAAGTTCGCTGCTGTTCAGCCGGCGCGACGGCAGCGCGGCGTATATCCACGACGGCTGCATCGTATCTGACACGGACGGGCGGATTACGTTTGTCGGTCCGTGGGAGCAGGTCGCGCCGCAGTTCGGGCCTGACGTCCGCGTGAGGCATCTCGACGGCGCGATCGTCATCCCCGCGATGCTCGACCTGCATACGCACGTCAGCCAGCACGGCATCCGCGGTCGTTTCCTGGAAGGGGTGGAGCAGGAGGGCGAGCAGGGGCGGCTGGTCGCGGGGTTGATGCGGAATGTCTTTCCGGAGGAGATGCGCTGCGCGGATCCTGTCTATGCAGCCGAAGTCGCGCGGGGATTCGCGGCCGACGCGCGGGCCAATGGCGTGATCGGCGGCGTGGCGTTCATGACGTCGCACCCCGCGGCGACGGCGGCGGCGCTGGAGGTGCTGGGCGAGGCGTGGCATGTCGGGTTGGTGCTGATGGATCAGAATTGCCCGGAAGGGCTGCGGACCAATGCCGACACGCTGGAGCGGGATGTCGCCGAGCTGGTCGAGCGGTTCGGCAAGCGGGTGATCCTGGCGGATCGGTTTGCGCTGTCGTGCAGTTCGCCGTTGCGGCGGCAGGGGGTAGAGCTGGCACGGCGGTATGGGCTACGGATACAGACGCACCTGAACGAGCAGGTCGCGGAGAAGTGGATGGTCGAGCAGACGCTGTATCCGGAGGTGGGGAGCTACGCGGGGGTGTATGCGCGGGATGGGCTGTTGTCGCGCAATCCGATCTTAGCGCACTGTGTGCACAACCGGGCTGATGAGCTGCGGCTGCTGCGGGAGGCTGGGGCGACGGTGGCGCATTGTCCGGTGTCCAATGCGCTGCTGGGATCGGGGATCATGCGGCTGGACAAGATCGCCGAGGCGGGGATCGAATGGTGCCTGTGTACGGATGTGGGGGCGTCGCCAAGCGTGTCGCTGCTGGTGGAGATGAGCCAGTTTTTGATCGTGCATCGCGGGCGGTCGAGGCGGGCGACGCCGGCGGAGGCCCTGTATCGGACGACGCTGGCGCCGGCGCGGGTGCTGGGGCTGGATGGGGAGCTGGGGAGTTTTGAGCCTGGGATGCGGCTGGCGTATTTGGCCGTCGAGCCGGCTGAGGCGCTGCCAGCCACGGCTGAGGCGGATGTGGTGATCAAGCGGTGTCTGCTGGGGGTGGGTGAGACGGATTACACCGAGCAGCAGGGGGTGTTGGATGCCCTGTGGGCGGGCGATCCGGTAGACGGGACGGATCTGCAGCGGCTTTTGCGGGCGGTGGAGGCGAAGGCTGGCGATGTCCAGAACCGCATCCGTCAGGTCGGCGGGATTTGAGGGGGATTTTGACACCCGTTGCGGGCATTTCTACACTGATTCCTTTTTCCCTGTGCGAGGTGACAAGCGGGCATGATGGACCAGGATGCAATCAACAAGGCACACGCGCTGGTTGAGGCGCTGGGCTACATTCAGCGGTTTCACAACAAGGTTGTGGTGGTGAAGGTCGGCGGCTCGATCATGGACGATGAGCAGGCGCTGTCCAACATCCTGACCGACATCGTCTTCATGAACTACGTCGGGATGCAGCCGGTGCTGGTGCATGGCGGCGGCAAGGCGATCAACGCAGCCATGGACAAGGCCGGCCTGGCGCCGCAGTGGATCCAGGGGCGGCGGTATACCGACGAGCGGACGCTGGCGATCGCCGAGCACGTGTTGTGCAACCAGATCAACCGGTTCATCGTGAACTTCATCAACTCGCAGGGTTGCGAGGCGATGGGGCTGCACTCGCTGAGTAGCGTGGTGCTGTTTGCCGAGAAGACATTCCTGAGCGGCGAGGACGGGCGGAAGATCGACCTGGGGCTGGTAGGTGAGGTGACCAGCGTCAACGCGCGGTTGCTGCAACTGCTGGTGGCAGCCGATGCGATTCCGGTGATCGCGACGATCGCCCGCGACCAGGCCGGCGGCAAGCTGAACGTCAATGCCGACACGGCGGCTGGCGCCGTCGCCGCCGCGATGAAGGCGGAGAAGCTGGTCGTCGTCTCCGACACGCACGGCATCCGCACGAACAAGGACGACCCGTCCACGCGCGTCAGCCACCTGACGGTCAGCCAGATCGATGCGATGGTGAAGGACGGCACGATCTCGACCGGCATGCTCCCCAAGGTCGAAGCCTGCCGCAAAGCCCTCGAAGGCGGCGTGAACAAGGCCCACATCATCGACGGACGAATTCCGCACGCCCTGCTTCTGGAGATCTACACGGAAGCGGGGATTGGGACGGAGATTGTGCTGTAGGTGTCCTTTGTCATTGGTCACTTGTCACTCGCCGGGCCCTGAAGGGCGGGCGGGTGGCGGTGAAGGAGGAGACCATGATGAAGAGCAAGGGGTTTGAGGAGCTGGAGGTGTATCGGCTTGCCGAGCAGCTGGCGGATGCGGTCTGGGCGGTGGTGGTGCAGTGGGAGCCGTTTGCCCGCAAGGCGCTGGGTTGCCAGCTCGTCAGATCGGCAGACAGCATCGGCGCCAACATCGCCGAAGGCGCCGGACGCGGTTCATACAACGACAATCGCCGGTTCGCCCGCGTGGCGCGGGGCTCGCTCAACGAGGTCCGGCATTTCCTGCGTCGGGCGTTCCAGCGCGGATTGATGAACGAGCAGCAGATTGCGCAGCTCCAGCCGATCGTCAGGGAGCTGGGGCCGCGCCTCAATGCCTATATCCGTTCTATCGGTGTTCGCCGGTCCTCACAGGAGCCGGCAAGTGACCAGTGACAAATGACCAGTGACAATACCATGAAAGACTTCATCTCCATCGCCGATCGCACGCCTGAGCAACTGCGGCACATCATGGATGTGGCCAAGCGGTTGAAGGAACAGTATCGCAACTCGGGGCGGAATGATCCGATCCTGGCCGGCAAGACGCTGGCGATGATCTTCGAGAAGCCATCGCTGCGGACGCGCGTGTCGTTCACCGTCGCGATGACGCACCTGGGCGGCTCGGCACTGTACCTGCGGCAGGAAGAGGTCGGTCTGGATACGCGTGAGCCGACGAAAGACGTGGCACGCGTGCTGTCGGGCATGTGCGATGGCATCATGGCTCGCACGTTCGAGCACCAGAAGGTGATCGATCTGGCGAAGTATGCGTCCGTGCCGGTCATCAACGGCTTGACGGATTACTCGCATCCCTGCCAGGCGATGGCGGACCTGATGACGATCGAGGAGCACTTCGGCAATCTCGCCGGGCGGACGGTGGCGTTCATCGGCGACGGCAACAACGTCGCGCGATCGCTGTGCGTTGCCTGCGGGAAGTTCGGCATGCGGTTCGTGCTGGCTTCGCCGCCGAACTACGAGCTGCCGCAGGAAGAGGTCGACCGCATCATGTCGCAACTGCCGAACATGGACTTCGTGACGACGCACGATCCATCCGAGGCGGTGAAGAATGCCGACGTGATCTACACCGACACATGGGTCAGCATGGGCCAGGAGGATCAGAAGGCTCAGCGGGTGAAGGACTTTGCCGGGTTCCGGATCGATGAGGAGCTGCTGACCAAGGCGCCGTCACACGCGGTCGTGCTGCACTGCCTGCCGGCCTATCGCGGCATGGAGATCAGCGACGGCGTGATGGAAGGCAGCCGGTCGCTGATTTTCCCCGAGGCGGAAAACCGGCTTCACTTCCAGAAGGGCCTGCTGGCGGTGTTGATGGGTGGAATGTGACATCCGATCACGGATTTGGGGGCGGCGGTCGCGAAGGGGCGTAGCGCAAAGAGGCCAAAGATCGCAAAGATCGCAGAGGGGATGGCGTGGGCTGCGTTTTCTGTAGGGGCCCATGGCAATGTGCCTTGTGGGGTGGGAAGATGGGTGTGCCCGGCTGGTGCATGGGCGAGGCGCCCATGCACCGGTTGCGCGCGGGTCGGCGGGGTGATGCACGTGCGGGACGCACGTGCCACGCTGGGGGGCAGGGGACGTTCGCGAGCGCGTCGCGGGATGCAGTCGGCGTGTCTTGAGGGGGGGAAGATCCAAGGACCAATCGCTAAGGGCCAGGGAAGTTTCAAGTATCAAGTTCCAGGGCGGAGGGGATCGTCAACGTGGCGGTCCGCCGAGGGGGAGCCTACAGAGATCGTCTTTGCGACCATTGAGATTCTTGGGGTCTTTGAGCTACTCACCCTTCGCGCGATCTTCGCGAGCTTCGCGGCTTTGTGGTCGCCGTTTCACCTGCCGCGCAAAAGAGAATGACGCATGAAGCGGACCTGCCGTTTCATGCGTCATTCTTTGTTCGCCATGCATGATGCATCATGCACCATGCATCATGAACCATGCGCCTTTACGTGCGCGACTGGTTGATGATGACCTGCGTAGCCTTTTCGGGCGGGAGGTTCAGGGCGCCGCGGGCTTCGGCGGCGGCTGAGCGGACCTGGAGGTCCTGAGCCTCCTCGACGACCTGCTGCAGGCGCTGGATCTGCTCATCGTTGAGCTGGTTGCCGAACAGCTTGGCGCTGTTGGCGAGGCTGTTGAACAGGCTGACGGCGACATCGGGCGTCGTCTGCTCGGCAGCCGCCGTGTCCAGCAGGCCCTGCTGGGCTTCGGCGCTGTTGATCCGGCCGAGGACGCGGCCGACAGCCTTGACCAGCTCAGGCCGCTGATCGCTCAGGCCAGCCAGCAACGTCGGCTGAGCCAGCGAGACGTCCATGGCCGTCTGGCTGATCGCCAGGCGTTCCAGCAGATCGGCTGCACGCAGGGCCAGCTCGGTGGCTGCGTCTTCATCAAGCTGCAGCCCGCCGGCGGCATCGCGCGCCTGGGCGACGGCTTCGGCGAGGCCGGCGGCATCGGTCGCCTGCGTGACGCTCAGCAGCGGATCATGCAGCGCCTGCACCGCATAAGCGCTGGCGGGCGAGCGGGTGATGATCACCTTGGCGGCGGCTTCGAGACGCGGATCGCCAGCCGCGCGGTCCATCAGAAGCTGCACCTGATCGGCGCCGAGCTCCTCGCTGATGACGATCACGTCAACGGCGGGCAGGCGGCGCGACTCCGCCAGGGCCTGATCGACGGCGGTGCCGCCGACGGCAGCGAGATTGGCCTGCTTGAGGCCATCGACCAGTTCCACCGCGCGGTTCTGGTCGGGCACGATGACGACGACGTTGGTCTGGCCGGTCTGGGCGACGGCTTCAGCCAGCACCGGCACAACGCGCTCGACACCGGTGAACGACTCAGCCGGCAGGGCCATCGCGACGGCTTCGGCGGCGTTGATCCGCACCAGGCGATCGGGATACCGCATGGCGGCGACCAGCGGCTGAACCTGCTGCGGGTTGAGCACGTTGCTGCGGCCGGCGATCTGCTTGAGGGCGCGAGCGGCGGCGAGAGCGACAGCCGAGTTGCGGTCGTTCATCGCACGCTCGAGAACGGCATTGACATAGTCGGTGCCAGCCGAGACGGCGTAGTAGTGGGCATCGGGCTGGTTGGGTGCCCGGGTGCTGTCGGTCTGGCCTTCCGGAAGCTCGGCTTCGCGCTTGAAGTTGGCAGCCAGCCACAGGCTGACCGCATCACCGCGGCTCGGATCGGCCTTCAGGGCATACTCAGCAGCCCGCATGGCCATGATCTCGTTGAAGATCACCGACGGCACTTCAACGCGCTGCAGGCCGCGATCCTCTTCCCAGAACCAGACGAAGGCGACAGGACGCCGCTGATCGGCGACCAGCGAGGCATTGTCGTAGTAGAGCTTTTCGGCGAGCTGATAGTAGAGGTCAGCGGCATTGAGGCTCTCGGCATTGGCGACGCCCATGCGGGCCAGCGCGCGGGCGGCTGCCTGCTTGACGGCGTTGTCCTCGGCGCTCCTGGCGACGCGGACGAGGTAGGGCACAGCGGCGTCGTAGCCGAGATCCGCCAGCACGTCGAGCGTCGGGAGGATCACCTCATGCTTGTTGGCTTCGGTGGCAGCCAGCAGCGGGTTGAGGGCGATACGACCCATGTCGCGCAGAGCGCGACGGATGGCTGCATGATGCTCAGCCTGATCCGGATTGGCCAGGTGGACGAGCATGCGCTGGACGGCGGCTTCACCGCTGTCGCGCAGCCGGCCGATGGCCAGCGAGTAGGCACGCTCATTGACACTGAGGCGCTGGATGTTCTGGTCGATGTAGGCTGGATCGGTAGCGCGAGTGCGGCGGCCGTCCTCGAGCGCGGCATACAGCTCGGTCACGGGTTGATGGAGCTGCTCAACACCCTGCCAGCGGAGCATCCAGACATCGAGGTTGTCGCCGCGGGCGGAGGAGGTGGCTTCAAACGCCGCCAGGAGCTCTGCAGGTCGGCTGGCGTATTGGGAGGCCAGTTGCTGGGCGGCGGTGGCAGCGGCTTCGTAGTTGGCGACCTTCGCCAGATGCCAGAACTGCTCGACAGCGTTACGCAAGTCCTGGTCCGGGGCCGCGGCAGCGGCTGGGGGCTGGGCTTGTGCCTGCGCGGTGGCAGGGGCGAAGAGGGCGACAGGTGTGGAACCGACGACGCACGCAATAGCCAGGTTTCGCAGGGCGCGAGGCAATTGCTTCATGGTGCTGGCCTCCAAAGGTGCAGAACTTGGGGCGTCCGAACAGGCTGGCCGGCCCGTCAGGGGCGGTGCGGGCTTGATACGCAGGCCCGATCAAAAAACCGGCGCCGACAAGCCGGCACCGTCTGGGAAATTGCAGCGAACGACGCGAACGCGTCGGCAGGTGGAAGGATCGCCACATTGGGTACTCCGCCGCTGCGCCGGCCCGATAAAAGGGCCCGTCGCAGGCCACCGCAGACGCGGTAAATTCCTCAGTATTCGCAAGATAAAAGCGGGTGATAGGGGTGTCAAGAAAAGCTCGCTTCCGCTACAGGGAGTGGGGGATGGGGTGGTGCGCGGGGGGGCGATCAGTGATTCGTGATTTAGTGCATAGCGGGCGGGGAGTCGGCTGGGCCTGGCAGGTCGCTGGCGCTTTCGCGGGGACGCGGCGTTGCCTGGCGCGCAGACGGGCGTTGGTCCGATGGGGCATGGTTCCGGGCCTCGCCCGGCCCTATCATTATCCTACCATTGGCAGTCTGCCCGTTGTCCAGTAACAGTTAGGCACTTTTCTTGAGCCAAATTGTCTTGCAATCGGGGGTGGGGCATGGGGATACTGCACCGCCTGAGGGCTTTGCAAGCTGGGGTGGGGGTGTCCGCGGAAGGAGTCGGGTCATGAGATCGACCGCCATCCGATGCATTATTTTATTAGGCCTCCTGTCCGGCGGGAGTGCGCTGGGACTCAGCCCGCGGACGCCGAGCGTGGCGATCGTACTGGATCAGCCGATCGACTATGTTTTGCAAGATCTTGAGGTGCGGGGCGTCTTCGATGCCCCTGCCGTCACGCTGCGGGGGGAGATCGAGAGCGTGTCGATCCGCAACAGCCGGATCGGGCAGGTGCTGGCTGGGCCGGAAGGGCGGGCTGCGGCGGTTGGCGCCCAGGGCGCGACCGTGCGGCGATTCACAGCCGTGGATTGCGAGTTCTACGACGCGGAGAACGAGCTGGTCAGCCTGGCGCGAGGCAGCTTCGGGCATGTCGTGTTCGAGCGGTGCACGTTCCGAACGAGCGAGTCATTCTTGCGGCAGATTGTCGAGCGAAATCCGTGGCGGGATAGCCCACCCGTCGCGGAGTTTGCCAACATCGAGCGGCTGGAGCTGCTCGATGTGGAGTTCGACAACGCCAAGGTCATCATCCATCCGTCGGTGAAGCAGGTGATCCTGCGGGGCGACATCCGGCAGATCGAGGTGATCGATCCCGGAACGCAGGTCATTCGCCTGCCGGCGGTGCAGGCGGACGAGACACTGGCTGCATTGGGCTGATCGAAGCCCGATGGGCCGGGCGCAATGAGGAATTGAGGATTCGAGCTCCAGATCGGTGAGTTGAGATCTCAGATCCCGGATTTCAGTTCTGAGATCCGGGACTACCCATCCAGGGCGGAAACGGTCCAGGACATCGAAACACAAAACAAAACACCAAGACACGAAGCAACACCAAGCCTCCCATGTTCCCATTTCTGATTGCGATTTTGTCGGGTATCGGATTTCTGGTTGCCTATCACACCTATGGCCGTTGGCTGGGACGGAAGATCTTTCGTCTGTCCGCGCAGGCGGTGTGTCCGAGCGTTCGGCTGAACGACGGCGTGGACTACGTGCCGACGCACAAGGCCGTTGTGTTCGGCCATCACTTCACGAGTATCGCGGGGACCGGGCCGATTGTCGGGCCGGCGATCGCGGTGATGTGGGGCTGGCTGCCGGCGCTGTTGTGGGTGGTGTTTGGATCGATTTTCATCGGTGCGGTGCATGACCTGGGGTCGCTGGTGGTTTCGCTGCGCAACAACGGGCAGACCGTGGGCGACATCGCCGGGCGGGTGATGAACCGCCGCGTGCGCGTGCTGTTCCTGCTGGTGCTGTTCATGGCGCTGTCGATCGTGCTGGCGATCTTCGGGATGGTGATCGCCACTGTGTTCCGGCAGTTCCCGCAGGCCATTTTCCCCTGCATGATCCAGATCCCGATCGCGATCGGGATTGGCTATCTGCTGCATCGGCGGGGGATTAAGCTGCTGATCCCTTCGGTGATCACCCTGGCGATCATGTACCTGACGGTGATTTACGGCGATCGCGGCTGGCTGCACGAAATCAACACGTACATGGCGTCATGGAGCAACATGACGTGGGTGTTGCTGCTGCTGATCTACAGCTATGCGGCGAGCGTGTTGCCGGTTTGGCTGCTGCTTCAGCCGCGGGATTACATCAATTCGCTGCAGTTGATCTCGGCGCTGGGGTTGATCCTGGTGGGGCTGGCGGTGGCTGCGTTCGTTCGCGGTGCGCCGCCGGTGGAGGGGGCGGACCGGCCGGAGCTGACGATGATCGCGCCGATGGTGAATTTGAATCCCGCGGGCGCGCCGCCGATCCTGCCGTTCCTGTTCATCACGGTGGCGTGCGGCGCGGTGAGCGGGTTCCACTGCCTGGTCAGCAGTGGCACGTCGTCGAAGCAGCTTCGCAGCGAGGCCGATGCGCGGTTTGTCGGCTACGGCGCAATGCTGACGGAAGGGTTCCTGGCGGTGCTGGTGATCCTGGCGTGCTGCGCGGGGCTGGGGTTGGGGTTGCCCGCGCCGAAGGATGGCGCGCGCCTTGTGGCTGACAGTGATCTGATTGTGTCTTCAGACGGCGGGAAATCGGTCATCGTTGGTGCCTCGGCATACGCGACGCAGTACGAGTCATGGGGCAAAGCCGAGGGGCTGGGGAAGACCGTTGGCGCGTTCGTCACCGGCGCCGGGAACTTCTGTACGACACTTGGGATTCCGAATGGTGTCTGCGTGGCGCTGATGGGCGTGCTGGTGGCGAGCTTCGCGGGGACGACGCTGGATACGGCTTGCCGGTTGCAGCGGTATGTGGTGCAGGAGCTGGCGGCGTGTTTCCTGACGGCGCCGCAGGGGGGATCTGAAATCGCAGATCTGAAATCTGACAATGAGCCATCCGCAGCCCGCCATTCGCCGACGCTGCTCAATCCGATCACCTGGCTGACGAACATGCACGGCGCGACGCTGTTTGCGGTGGCGGTGGCGCTGGTGATCGCAGCCGTTCCACTGCCGGGGGCGGCGTGGTCCTGGGACAATGCCGGCAAGGGCGGGCTGATCCTCTGGCCGCTGTTTGGCGCGACGAACCAGTTGCTTGCGGGGCTGGCGTTCATGGTGGTGCTGTTCTACCTGTGGCGGCGTGGCGGGGCGATCTGGTTCCTGGTCGTGCCGGCTGCGTTCATGCTGGTGATGCCAGCCTGGGCGATGATCCAGGAGGGCTACACCAAGTGGTTGCCGAACAGGGATTGGCTGCTGGTCACGATCGCAGGTGCGACGGTGGTGCTGGAAGCCTGGATGATCATCGAAGCCGCGTTGCTGTTCCCGAAGGTTCACAACGTGCTGGAGGGTGAGGAAGAGCGTGGGATCGAGGCCGTGCCTGTGGGGGCGGGGAGTTGATCCGTTCGGTGGATAAAACCACGGAGACACGGAGGCATGGAGATTGATACGTAGTGATTGGTGATTGATGCGGGGGGGAGTGCGTAGTGATTAGTATTAGTGCGTAATTGGGGGCGTGCGGGGGATTGGTGGTGCGCGGCGCGAAGGCGCAAGCGATGCATTGAACGTACACGCCGTGCGGAGACGTTTGTTACGTACTAATCACTAATCGCTAGTCTGGACGGTTGCCGTCACGCATCAATCACCACATATCCCTCTCCCCGTGTCTCCGCGTCTCTACGGTGAAGAAGACTTCACGCATGCGCCGCGCCGCCTTCGTTTTGGCGCTGGATGGCCTGGTCTTCGATGGCGGCCGCTTTGGCGAGATCTTCGACGGTCCGGCGCGTGGCGCGTTCCACCTCCTGGTAGAAGGCGACTTTCCCTTCCTTGTCGATGACGACGGTTCCCCGCTTGGAGCAGTTGAAGGGGTGTTCGCCCATCCACATGCCGTAGGCTTTGAGGGTGTTGCGGCTGGTGTCGCTGAGCAGGTCGTAGGGGATGTTGTACTGCTTCTTGAATGCCGCATGGGAGAAGGGGTGGTCGGCATTGATGCCGAACACGACCGTGTCGTCATCGGCTCGGATGCGGTCGATGGCTGGACCGAAGGTGCAGTGCTCCTCGGTGCAGACAGGGGAGAAATCCATCGGGTAGAACAGCAGCATCACCTTCTTTTTGCCGCGAAAATCGCGCAGGCGGACGATTTTCTGATCCTGGTTCATGAGCTCGAAATCCGGAGCCGTGTCGCCGACGTTGAGGGGTTTGTTGTCCATAGGGCTGATCCTAGCCTGCCGGCGGGAAAGCGCGAAGATGGCAAAGTTTCAGGAAAGGGCGGGCAGGTTGGTGGTACGTGCGGCGGAGAAAAGGGGCACGGAGCGGTTCGCTGTGTTGCGACCTCTGTGAACCTTGTGCTTCGCGGTATGATAAGCCGATGAAGTTTGGTCGGATCAAGCGTCAGCACGGCCGCGTGGGCGGGCTGGATGAGATCCTGGACCGGATCGTTCGCGACTGTCCGCACGTGTCGCGGATCGTGCCCGGACGGATCAAGGTCCGCCGCGGCAAGACCCCACCGGGATTCAAGGTGCAGTACCCAACGGACTCGGGCCTGAAGTGTCTTTATACAGGTACGGGCACTGTGCAGGAGGTCTTCCTGATCTGCTCCAACACCCCAGCCGCACGGGATTGGCTGGCTGAAAGTGGTATAGTGACCGACTGAGGACACAATCATGACACGGGCGTCTCGCCCGTGCCGAGAAACATAGAATCGTACTGCACGGGCGAGGCGCCCCTGCCAGATCATGTCAGAGATACAGCAAGCTGTTGAGGTTCTTCGCAGCGGAGGGTTGGTCGCCTTTCCGACGGAGACGGTGTATGGGCTTGGGGCTGATGCCACGCAGGCGGAGGCTGTTGAGCGGATCTACGAGGTCAAGGGTCGGCCAACGACCAATCCGATCATCGTTCATGTCGCCGACATCGAGCGGGCGCGGCGGTATGCCGCGCAGTGGCCGGAAGCGGCGCAGAAACTGGCCGAGCAGTTCTGGCCTGGGCCGCTGACGCTGGTGGTGCCCAAGTCGCCGCAGATCGTCGATCAGGCCACCGCCGGCTTAAAGACGGTCGGCTTGCGCGTGCCCAACCATCCGGTCGCCCTCGAACTGCTGCGCGCCTTCGATGGAGCGATCGCAGCGCCCAGCGCCAATCGCTCAGCCCGCGTAAGCCCAACGACGGCCCAACACGTCCGCGACGAACTGGGTGATCTCGTCCAGCTCGTTCTCGACGGCGGCCCGTGCGAGGTCGGGATCGAGTCGACCGTGCTGGACCTCAGCGGCGACATGCCCCGCATCCTGCGGCCGGGCATGGTGACGCGCACCATGATCGAGCAGGTCATCGGCCCGGTGCAGGCGTCGCGCAGCGTCACCGATGCTACCCAGCCGGCCTTGTCGCCCGGACAGCAGCCGGTCCACTATGCCCCCGTTACACCGGCGTACCGCTACACGGCTACGCAGGCCAGCCGCCTGGCGGCTGAGGGGGCCGGCATCATCGACATCGGCCAGATCGATCAGCCGCGGCAGATCGAATCGGTCATCACGCTCCCGGCTGATCCGGAGCAGTATGCCCGCCACTTCTATGCCGCCCTGCGCACGCTCGATGCGATGGGCCTGCGCGCCATCTACGTCGAGATGCCGCCCGATTCGCCGCCGTGGATCGCGGTGCGCGATCGCATCCGCCGCGCAACCCGGCCGCTGGCGTGAAGCTTGTCACGCCACGCACCTGAAGGGCGATCGCGAAGGTCCCGAAGAGGGTTAGCCCAATGCTGGAGGGTCCGCCTTGGCGGATCGGAGATGGCTCGTCGGTCTCGCGCGTCAATGGCGTGTCGAGGGCGAATTGCCATCCGCCCCTACTGCACATGGATTCAGGTACTGCAGAGTGCAGGCTCATGCCGTGACGACGACGGGGTGTGGTTGGGGGGCGGCGTCGGGCGTTGGGATGACATGCCGCATGGCGGTGCGCAGGGGCTTCTGGGTGACGGCAGCCAGGAACTGTCGCTGGGACAGCGGCACGTGCACCATCGCATCGACCAGCCCGTCGTGGATCGCCCGCACGACGGCGGCCAGGTCGCTGTAGGATGTCAGCAGGCAGCGGCAGACTTCGGGAAACTGCCGGCTTACGGATGTCAGGAAGTCGGTGCCCCCTTCCTGCTGAAGCAGCCGATCGGTCACCAGCAGCGAGGCCCCAGGGTTCTGCTTCAGGCAAAGCAGGGCGCGCTGGCGCGACAGCGTCTGCACGACGTCCACCCACTGACACGCCTGGCGGGCCACGGCCCGCAGCAGACGCGGTTCATCACAAACAGCAATCACCTTCGCTCGTTTCATGTCGGAATGCGGTCCCCCAATTTTGCATGCGGATGCCGGGGGGCTGTGTTCCGAATATCGTGAGCAATGCTGGGCGACTTGAGCCGCGCCGCAACAGCGTCAGGAATTGTGCGAATCCGGTGGATTGCTGAGCAAACGTTTACAGCGAAATGACGTCGCCGCAGCGATACGTTTCCAGCAGTTGCTTGAACTGATCGGTGAAAACGAAGTTGTGTTCGGGGAAGGCGAGGCCCGACATGTTCTGATCGATGTGGCTGAACATCATCTCGATCTCGGCGACCGTCTGGCCGTCGCAGAGGATCTGGCCGCTGGTGCTGGCGCCATGCTCGGAGAGTTGATCGATGCGGGCATGGAACTCGATGGCGTCGCCGGGGCGAACGAGGCGATGGAAGGTCGCGCGCGTGATCTTCGCGAGGATCACCTTCTCCGCAAACTTGCGTGCCTCGCCGACCAGGATCCCAGCCGTCTGGGCAAATCCCTCGACCATCAGCGAATGCGGGACGATCGGGAAGTCCGGATACAGATCGTGCAGATGCTCCTCCGCCAGCGTGGCGTGCTTAACCGCCACGGCTGACTTACCGCTTTCAAATGAGAGGAACTTGTCGATCCAGATCCAGCGCATCGCGTGTCAGTTGGCAGTTTGCAGCGTTGAGTTGTGAGTTACCAGTTGCCAGTGAATGCTCATCGGCGGTCAACAACTGGCACCTGACAACTGGCCACTGGCAACTATCCATTGACCTTCGACTGAATGTAATTCACCACCGTATCCACCGTGAACTGCACGTTCTCGATGTTGGGATCCTTCTCGAGCTCGGTGAAGTCGAAATGGGGCATGCGCTTCTTCATTTCGGCCAAGCCTTCGGGGGTGATCTTGCCGTCCTTGACGTAGGCGGCGTTGGTGAACAGGTCCTCGGGGAACATCTCGCCGCGCGGGATCTTGATCCCGAAGGCCTTTTCAAGGCGGAAGGCAATGTCGAGGAAGTCGATCGACTCAGCGCCCAGGTCGCCCCGCAGCGTCGCCTTGGGGGTCACTTCCTCATCGTCCACGCCAAGCGCGTCAACGAGGACTTCCTTCACCTTGGCATAGATTTCATCACGGGACATGGCCATGTTCAGTTCCTCTGTCGTGGTTTGATGGTTATCGAGATTCCGCCAAGAGGGCGGGGGTTGAGAGTTCTGTCGGCTTGATCAGATCCCACCGGCGGCGATTGTGTTCGATCAGGCGGCTATCGAGCTGCGCCAGACCGGGGTTTCGTTCGCCGAGGCTGAAGTATGCCAGTTCGACGCGTGCCTGCAGGGCGGTGGCGTCGTTGACCGAGCCGGTGGCTTTGAAGCTGGCGCCGCCTTCGGTGTCCTTGATCCACTGCACGTCGACGCGAAGGAAATTGCCCGGAGCGACGAACGTGCCGTACTTCACATTGCGGGCTTCCCGCAGCACCGCGATGGACTTGGCAAAGCCGTTGCGGTGATGCATCAGCCAGGCGGCGGCCTGCGTGATGGCTTCGAGCATCATCACGCCCGGCAGCACGGGAAACGTCGGGAAATGGTCGGCAAGGTACTCCTCAGCCAGGGAGACGTGTTTGACGCCGACGATCCGCTGGTCGTCCAGGTGTTCGATCTTGTCGATCAGGTTGAACTTCACGCGCTTCCCTGCGTTGCCACTCGTTTCCCGGCTTGAGCCCGTGTGTTTCGAGACTTTTATCGGGCCTCGGCGGTCTTTGCAAGCGTCGCCCGGAAGGGCGGGTGCCGTTGGCGGCCCAAGCCGGGGCAATCCGCGACATGTTACCGGGCCAGCGGCTGGATCGGAAGCCGCCCGATCGCGGAAGGTTGCGTCCTGCCGCCCGGGCGGGGATGATCCGCCAGCTATATGGCTAAGCTCGATCCGACACAGGCAGCCGAGTCCCTGGGCGGCGATGCGCCGCTATATAAGAAGGTGAGCTGGGTCCTGTACGACTGGGCCAACAGCGGCTACGGGCTGATCGTGATCGGCCCGGTCTTTGCGCCGTACTTTATCAATGTCCTGCTGCCTGAACTGGACGCCGGGTCCGGACAGCATGGGCTGACGGTCGGCGGGATCACGATGCCGGGCAGCGCGGTGATGGCGCTGCTGACGTCGGTGAGCATGGCGCTGATGGCCGTGGCTGCGCCGGTGCTGGGGGCGATCGCGGACATCAAGGGGTGGACCAAGCGGCTGCTGACGATTTTCGGCGTCAGCGGAGCCGTCTTCACGATGGGGATGGCGCTGCTGTCGCCGGGGCAATGGCTGCTGGCAGCCGTGCTGTACGTGCTGAGCAATGTCTGCTTCGGCACGTCGTTCACGTTCTATAACGCCTTCCTGCCGAAGCTGGCGCCAGCGGAGAAGCAGGGAAGCCTGTCGGGCTGGGGATTCGCAGCCGGCTATGTCGGCGGGGCGGTGGCGCTGATCGGCGTGCTGCTGATGGTGAAACACGACCCCAGCCTCGTGCCGCTGGGGCTGGCGCTGTCGGGCGTTTGGTGGCTGGTCTTTTCTCTGCCGGCGTATCTGTTTCTGGATGAGTTTCCGCCGATGGCTCGGGATGGCGACGGCGGGCCGCTGGTGATGGCGGGATTTCGGCGCGTGGCGACGACGTTCCGGCATATCCGGCAGTACCGGATGCTGTTCATCTTTCTGCTGGCGTTCCTGTTGTACAACGATGGGGTGGAGACGGTGATCTCGATGTCGCCGTCGTATGCGACCGATTGGCTGAGGATCGAGCAGAAAGAGCTGATCGGCATCTTTCTGATCGTGCAGTTCGTGGCGTTTGGCGGGGCACTGCTGTTTGGATACCTGGCCGACTGGTTGGGCAATAAGCCGGTGATCGTGATCAACCTGCTGCTGTGGGTGGCGGTGTCGCTGGTGGCGATGGTGCTGACGCCGGACGTGCGGATGGAGCTGTTTGGATGGGAGCTGACGGCTGAGGGAGTCTTCCTGCTGCTGGGGATCGGGATCGGCATCGTGCTGGGGGGCGTGCAGGCGAGCAGCCGGGCGCTGATGGCGCTGCTGGCGCCGCCGGCGATTCACAACGAAGCCTTCGGTTTCTTCTCGATCAGCGGCAAGTTCGCGAGCATCTTTGGGCCGCTGGCGTATGCGGGGTTCGCGACCGCCTTCGGTCCGCGATGGGGCGTGCTGGCTGTGCCGCCGTTCCTGATCGCAGGGTTGATCGTGCTGTTGCGGGTGAAGGAGCCAGGGAGAGGGGAATAGAGCGACGAAGCGACGAAGGGGGTTGTAGGGGCACATGGCAATGTGCCCTGGAGCGGGGGTTGCTCTTCGCGATGTGGACGCGCTGCGGGGGGCGGATTGCCGTCCGCCCCTACACGTGCGCGGGGCGATGTCGTCGCGCGAGTGACGTTTACTGCGCCTGGCGGAGGAGCCGTAAGGCAGGCCATTTGCCTGCCGTTGGTCGCTCATGCGGTGCGCGTGGCAGGCAGATAGCCTGCGCTACGTGTCCGACGCGCGGAGGAGGGATTCCAAGTCGACCGTGGGATCCTTGAGCTGCTCTTCCAAGCCGCCAACCTGGAGGCGGCGGCGGACCATTTCGGCTGTGGCGGTGGCATCGGGCGGTTCGGAAGCGTCGCGTGGACCGACGGAGATGACCTGCGCGACGCGCCCGTCGCCGGCTACGCCGATGTCGAGGAACCGCGGCGATTCGACATTGCACTGGCCGCGGATGAGCCGCCGCTCGACCAGCCGAGGCTCGCCCCAGCCCGTGGCTGACAAGCCGAAGGCTTCGGTGAAGAAGTGCGTCACCGCGGCAAACCGCTCATCCCCGCCAGCCATGTTTGTTCCCGCCAGCCGGCCGGTGGCACGGGCGTGCTCCCAGTGCTCGAACTGGCGATGCTTGCCGAACAGCGGATCAAAAATCGCGCTGCAGTCACCGGCTGCATAAACATTGGGCACGTTGGCGCGCGCATGATCATCAGCAAGAATGGCGCGCTCGGCATCGATGCTCGTGCCGCTGATCAGCTCACGGTTGACCTTCGTGCCGATCGCGGCGACGACCATATCCGTCGGAATCTCGCCGTCGTCGAAGACGACGCGCTGCACGCGGCCATCGCCCTCCAGCGAGCGTGCGCTCTTTTGCGCATGAACGCGCACGCCATGGGCCTGCAGATAGCGGGCGATGAACCGGCCTGTGGTTTCTCCGGCAACGGTCTGCCACGGATAGGCGCCTGCGGTCACCAGATCGACAGACAGGCCCATGCGCGTGAGCGTGGCGGCCAGCTCGACAGCCAGCAGTTCGCCGCCGATCACCGTCGCAATGCCCCGGCCATGATCGTGCCGCCGGCCTTCCGTACGTGCTTTCTCCACCGCATGATGCAGGCGATCGGCATCGTCAACCGTACGGAAGTAGTAGACGTTGGGCATCTGCGCCCCGGGAATCTCCAGCGGACGCGGCGTGGCGCCGGTCGCCAGCAGCAAACGGTCGTAGCTGATCTCCTGGCCGTTATCGAGCATGACACTTTGCCGTGCCACGTCGACGCGCACGGCGCGGCAGGCGGTGTGCAGCTCGACGTGCTGGTTGTCGAACCAGTCGGGGCTTTGCGTGAACAGCGACGGCCGCTGGCGGCGGCCCAGCAGGTAATCCTTGCTCAGCGGGGGGCGATGATAGGGGCGGATGGGCTCCTGCGCGATCAGCATGATCGCGCCGTGGCGGTCGTGGAGGCGGATCGCCGCGGCCGCTTCACTGCTCGCCACGCCACCGCCAACCAGCAGGTACTTCACATGAAGGCTCATGGGTTTTGACGCGGCGGGTTGTGGTCACCAGCTTCGCGTCACCTCCTGCATCTCATCGGCAAACCGGATGCCGGAACTGATGGACGCGACTGCGGTCGCGACAATGGATTCTAGGCTTCGACCATCTCGGCATCCATTGCCTCGATGGCCGCATCCTCATCCGTGGTCAGTGCCGACGGCTCGCTGGCTGCGGTGGTGTCGGCGGTGTCCTCCTGGGTCTCGCGGAACAGCTTCTGCTGTTCGGCGCGGCGGAGGCGCTTGGTGCCGGCGCCGGTCAGGACGGCACAGCCGTTGCCCAGGATCATTTCCAGATCCTGGCGGAGGGTCGTGCTCGGCTTGATGAACAGCTCCGTATCCAGGCGGATCATGACCTGCTGCGAGCCGTTGACGGGCATCTCGACGTAAACGGGCGTGTTGCCGTGGCTGGCCTTCAGAATGTCGCGCACCTGAGCGAGCACGGCAGGGGTGTGCTTCGACGGGTCGAGTTTGATCAGCAGGGCCGTCGCCAGCCGCTGAACGGCTTCGCTCATGGAGATAATGTCGTTGACGACGAGGCAGGGCGTCTCGCGCTTGCGGTCGATCTTGCCCTTGACGAAGACGATGCTCTCGGGGGAGACCAGCGCCGGGTCGCGCTCGACCAGTTCGGCGTACTTGTCCGCGAAGACCATCCCCTCGATGCTGCCTTCGAGGTCTTCGAGGTTGATGATGGCCCACTTCTGCCCGGCGCTTCGGCCGGACTTGGCGATGCGCGTGCGCACCTGCGACAGCATGCCGCCGATGGTGACGTCGGTGCCTTCCGAGCGGTTCATGGCGTCGCGCGTCGAGTCGGTGCTGAAGTGCTCGATCAGCGACTGGTGTTCGGTGAGCGGATGGCTGGTGATGTAGAAGCCCAGCACGTCCTTCTCATGCTTGAGCATATCGGCATTGGAGAAGGGGGGCACATCGGGCAGCGGATGTTCGACCTTGGGCAGGGGCGAGTTTCCAGCCGACTCGGTGAGGGCGGCAAACATGTTCATCTGCCCGCTGCGCTTGTCGGCCTGGGCTTGCTGGCCCATTTCGATGGCGCGGTCGAGGGCAGCCATGAGCTGCGCACGATGGCCGCCGGTGCTGTCAAACGCGCCGCACTTGATGAGCGCTTCAAGCGTGGCGCGGTTGACGGTGCGCAGGTCCACCCGCTCGCAGAAGTCGTAGATGCTGGTGAACGGGCCGTTCTTCTCCCGTTCCGCGATGATGGCCTCGACGGCCTTGGTGCCGACGCCTTTGACGGCGCCGAGGCCGAAACGGATCACGCCGATCGCGGATTGCGGATTGCGGATTGCGGATTTCGAGCCGCGTCGTTTGCCGTTCTCGGCTGGTTTCTCGTAGACCGGCGTGAAGTCGACGCTGGAGATATTGATGTCGGGCGGGAGGACCTTGATGCCGCGGGAGTCGCCGACCTGCATGCGGCGGCACTCGTCGATGTATTCGACGACCTTTTCCGTAGAGCCGGATTCGTACGTCAGCAGCGCCGCCATGTACTCCACCGGGTGGTAGGTCTTCATGTACGCCGTCTGGAAGGCGACGATGGCGTAGCGTGTGCTGTGCGACTTGTTGAAGCCGTAGCCGCCGAACTTCAGGATCAGGTCGAAGATCTCTTCGGCCTTCTTGCGGTCGATGCCCTTGGCGATACAGCCATCGATGAACTGCGGCTGGAACTTGGCAATGATGTCGGCCTTCTTCTTGCTGATGGCCTTGATCAGCTTGTAAGCCGAACTCAGCTCGATGCCGCCGAGCTGGTTGAAGATCTGCATGACCTGTTCCTGATAGACCATGATGCCGTAGGTCTCTTTCAGGATGGCATCCATGATGGGGTGGACGCTGGGGACGGCTTCCCGGCCATGCTTGCGGTTGCAGTACAGCGGGATGAGCTCCATCGGACCGGGGCGATACAGCGCGTTGGCTGCGATCAGGTCCTCGATCCGGTCGGGGGCCATCTTCATCAGCAGATCCTGCATGCCGCCGGATTCGAACTGGAACACGCCGCGCGTCTCGCCGCGGCAGAACAGGTCGAGCACCCTGCGGTCCGCCAGATCGATCTTCTCGATGTCGATGCGGCCACGCTCGTCGAGCGGCGCGCCCTGCTCGGGGGCGTCGACGCCGCGGGCCTGGCGTGTCTGGTACTCCAGCTCGATCGATCGTGTCAGCACGCTGAGCGTGCGCAGGCCGAGGAAGTCCATCTTCAGCAGGCCGACTTTCTCAGCCATCGGGCCTTCGAACTGCGTGAGGATGTTGCCGTCGGCGTCGCGATACAGCGGGACGATCTCGTCCAGCGGCTGATCGGCGATGATGACACCGGCTGCATGGCAGCCCGCGTTGCGGCACAGGCCCTCCAGCCGCTGGGCGATGTCGATCACCTGCTTGATCTGCGGATCTTCCTTGTACTGCTTGACCAGGTCGGGCACCTGGTCCATCGCCTTCTTGAGCGTCATGCCCGGCGTGCCAGGGATGAGCTTGGTCAGGGCGTCGATCTTGGCCAGCGGAACGCCCATGACCCGCCCGACGTCCTTGCACGCGGCCTTCGCAGCCAGCGTACCGAAGGTGATGATCTGCGCGACGTGGCCGTACTTGTTGCGGACATAGTCGATGACGCGCTGGCGGCCGTCCTGGCAGATGTCGATATCGATATCGGGCATCTCGTTACGGGACGGGTCCATGAATCGCTCGAACAGCAGGCCGTAACGCAGCGGATCGACGTTGCACAGCCCCAGCAGGTAACCCACCATCGTGCCGACGCCCGAACCTCTGGCGCCCACCGGAATGCCGTTGTCGCGGGCGTAGTTGCAGAAGTCCCAGACGATCAGGAAGTAGCTGCAGAAGTTCTTGCTGATGATGACCTGCAGCTCTTTTTCCAGGCGGGCGCGGATCTCGGGCGAGACATCGCGCGTGCCGTAACGCCACTGCAGACCCTCTTCGCAAAGCTGGCGCAGGTAGCGCTCGTCGTCCTGCATCGCGGCAGCCGAGTCTTCGGCAGATTGCCCCTCGGCTGGCACACCGCCGCCGCGCAGGTTGCTGAGCAGCAGGTCTTCGCGAAGCTTTTCTTTCGGGACGCGGTAGACCGGGGCGTAGCGCTTCGAGAAATCCAGCTCGACATTGCACATGTCGGCAATGCGGCGGGTGTTTTCGATGGCCTGATCGAAGTGGCCGAGCGCCTCCTGCATTTCCTGCGGGCTCTTGAGGTAGAGCTCGGTCGGATACTTCAGGCGGTTTTCGTCGCTGACCAGGCGGCCCATGCTGATACAGCACAGACAGTCATGGGCGAAGTGGTCCTCGGCTTTGAGGAAGTGGACGTCGTTGGTGGCGACGAGGCCGACGCCCAGCCGCTTGGCCAGGTCAGCCAGCTCGGGGTTGACCTGGTCCTGCTCCTTGATGTGCTTTTGCACCTCGATGAAGAAACGATCCGGGCCGAGGATGTCGAGGTACATCTCGGCGATCTCCTTCGCCTTTTTCGCGTCGTGCTTGAGGAAGGCGCTGGCGATCTCGCCGCCGAGGCAGGCGCTGGTACCGATGAGGCCGGCTTTGAACTCGCGCAGCACCTCCTTGTCAATACGAGGCTTATAGTAGAAGCCCTCGCGGTAGGCGATGCTCGAGAGCTTGACGAGGTTCTTGTAGCCTTCGAGGTTTTCAGCCAGCAGCAGCAGGTGAAAGGCGGCATCGCCGGGGTTGCCGGTGGGGCTGGATCGTTCGCGGCGGTCGCCGGGAGCGATGTAAGCCTCCATGCCGATGATCGGCTTGATGCCGGCTGCGACGCACTCGCTGTAGAACTCGACAGCGCCGAACAGGCAGCCGTGGTCGCTGATGGCGATCGAGTCCATGCCCAGCTCTTTCGTCCGCGCCACCAGGTCCTTGATCCGGCAGGCGCCGTCGAGCATGGAATAGTGGGTGTGAACGTGCAGGTGGGTGAACGAAACGTCGGCCATAGCGCGAGAATACACGCGATTTCAGACGACGCAAACCGTCGCAGGGTTGTCGGCAGTTTACTGACAAGGGGGCTGCGCGAGGAGCTCACGAAGGGGCTCACGCGAGAAACTAAGAGGCGAAGGGGGACTATGGGAGGGTGCTTTCAGCGAGAGGCAGCACTTCGTGGCGCGGGCATCTTGCCCGCGATTCTGCACCGACAACGCGGGCGAGACGCCCGCGCCACGGGTGTTGGGGGAGTCCTTCTGTGGAGGGACATCGTTCCGGCCGAGGCCATGGCGGCAGGCGAGGCTTGATCCTCCTTTATCTCTCTCCGCGTCTCCGTGTCTCTGTGGTGAAACTGGCTCTCCGTAAGCCGTTAGCCCTTCTTCAGCTCGGAAATGAACGCATCGGCTTCGGCGATCGCAGTTTCCATGTCCTGGATGAGGCGTTGGACGTCCTGATCGATCTGGGCGGCTGTGCCTTCGAGGCTGGAGATGGCTGCCGCGTTGAGGTTGTGCTTGAGGAACAGGACCTGGTCGTTGAAGGCCGCCAGGACGGGCTTCATGCTGGCTTCGCTGCGGCGCATGGTGGCGATCAGAGCGTCATAGCGCTCGCGGGATTCGCGCAGACGCGCCTCGCTGGCGCGGCGAAGCTCGGCGTTCTCGTACTGGGCCAGTTCCTTTTCCCATTCGGAGAACATGGCTTTGGCGACGGATTCGACGCCGTCGATGCGGTCGGTGACGGCCTGGGCGCGGTCGCGGCAGCGTCCGTATTCGCGGTTGAGGCGCTTGTACTGGGCTTCGAGGTCGCCGCCGGAAAAGCCGGTCAGCTCCTGGAAGCGTTCGAGCGTGGTCTTGAACTGCTCCTTGGCGCCTTCCTGGGCGTCGCGGGCTTTTTCGACGCGATCGACAAGGATATCTCGCTTGGCCCAGCCGAGTTTCTCCCAGGTGCTGTAGTAAGCGTTCTGGCAACCGGCAAGAGCGAGAAGGACGACGGCAACAAGTGATGCAGTGTGTTTCATGGGATCTCCGATAGGCTGTGGGGGCGATTGTATCGCCAAGCGGGCCGATCCGTCACCCGCCATTTCGGAATCCCGCGTGCTATACTGTTTCAGGAGGTCGCGACCGCCATGACACGCATCAAGGCCCATTTCGACGGGAAGGTCATCGTGCCGGACGAGCCGATCGACCTGCCGGCGGATACGCGGCTGATCGTCACGGTCGCTCCTGCCGAAACCAACGGTACGTTGGCCCATGGCACCGTGGGTTTCATCCAGGAGCATATGAAAGGGCGCGAGCTGGCCGATGACGAGGCGGACCTGATGAAAGCCATGATCGAGGAACACTGTGAGCGAATCGACCCCGATCCCAACGTGGACCTTGACGCGGTTCCTGATGGACACGAATGTCGCGATCGATCTGATGAGAAGGTCTGAGGCCGTGCAGGGGCGGCTTCATCCTGCGGCCACAAGCTACCGGCCTGCTGTTGTGCTTGGGGAACTGTACTTCGGGGCGCTGCGGTCGAGACAAGTTCAGGCAAATCTCGCAAGCATCCAGCGGCTGACGGCGACGTCCATCGTGCTGGATATCACCGTCTCCATCGCACGCCGGTACGGTGAGCTTCGCTGCGCATTGGCGCGCAAGGGAAGACCCATCCCCGACAACGATACCTGGATCGCAGCCACGGCGCTGGAGCATGGTTTACCAGTCTTGAGTGCCGATGCCCATTTTCGTGAAGTCGATGGGCTGACCGTGGTAGCATGGTGATCTCATGCCCCTCAACACAGACCTGGCCAAGCTCTTTGCCACGATGGCAGCCGTGATGGACATCCGGGGGGAGAACCCCTTCAAAGCCATCGCGTTTTCCAAGAATGCACGCGTGCTGGAGTCGACGACGGTCGACCTCCGGCAAGCCGTCGAAGACGGCACGATTAAGCACATCCCCGGCATCGGGCCGGCCAGCCGCAAAATCATCGAAGAGTACGTCCGCACCGGCCGCAGCGCCGACTACGAGCAGGTCGTCGCCAGCATCCCAGCCGGATTGCTGCCGATGCTTGATATCCCCGGCATGGGGCCCAAGACCATCGCCCTGCTGTGGAAAGAGCGGGGCATCACCAGCATCGAGGAACTCGCCACCGCCATCGAGCAGGGCAAGCTCGCCGGCTTGAAGGGGTTAGGTGAAAAGAAGATCGCTGCGATCCGCCAGGGGATTTCGATGCGCTCGCAGGCATCCCAGCGGCATGGCTTGCCGATGGCAATGGCCATGGCTGAGGCGCTTGTGGAGCGCGTGCGGGAGATCCCGGGCGTTCAGCGGGCGGAGATCGCCGGCAGCCTGCGCCGCGGACGCGAGACGATCGGCGATGTCGATCTGGTCTGTGCGCTGGATGCCGGGGCGAAGGGGGAGGACGTCACGGCTGCGTTCGTCCAATTCCCCGAGGTCGAGCACATCAACGGCCAGGGGCCGACGAAGGCGAGCGTCGTGACCTCCGGGGGGCTGCAGGTCGATCTGCGGATCGTGCCGCTGGAGTGTTTCGGGGCGGCGTGGCTGTACTTCACGGGCAGCAAGGATCACAACGTCCGCTTGCGCGGGCGCGCGCAGGATCGCGCAATGACGCTCAACGAGTGGGGCCTGTATCGCCTGGAGGACTACGACAAGGCGAAAAAGGAAACCGGCAAGCCGCCCGCCGCTAAGCCCGTTGCCTCCAGGACCGAAGCCGACATCTACAAGGCCCTCGATCTGGCCTACATTGAACCGGAGCTTCGCGAAGATCGCGGCGAGATCGAGCTGGCAGCGGAGGGGAAGCTGCCGCAACTGGTCACGATCGCCGACATCCGCGGCGATCTGCACTCGCACACCCGCGCATCCGACGGCACAGCCACCATCGAACAGATGATCGAAGCCGCCATTGCGCGCGGATATCAATTCCTGGGCATCACCGATCACTCGCAAAGCCAGGCGATCGCCAACGGCCTCAAGCCCGATCGGCTGATGAAGCATGTCGCTGAGATCCGCCGGATTGCGCAGCGTTACAAAGGCTTTACGGTGTTCGCTGGCTGCGAGGTGGACATCCTGGCCGACGGGCGGATGGACTACGAGGATGCGATCCTGAAGGATCTGGACTTCGTGATCGGCTCGCCGCACAGCTCGTTGAAGCAGCCGGAGCAGAAGGCGACGGATCGGCTTGTGCGGGCGATCGAGAATCCGTACGTCGACATCATTGGCCACCCGACCGGCCGGTTGATCGGCCGGCGCGATGGCTTGCCGCTGGATTTCAGCCGCATCTACAAGGCGGCTGCCGCCACCGGCACCATCCTCGAGATCAATGCCAGCTATCCGCGCCTGGATCTCACCGACGTCCGCGCCCGCGGCGCGCGTGAAGCCGGCGTGCGGCTGACCATCAACACCGATGCTCACAGCACTGACGGGTTTGAGGAAATGCGGTGGGGGATCTGCGTCGCCCGGCGCGCAGGTTGCTCGCCGGCAGACATCATCAACTGCCTTTCGGCTGAGCAGTTACGGCAACTGTTCAGCCGCAACCGCCGATGAGCTTGCCTCATCGTCTCTCGGCGCAACGGCCGATAATGGCGCCTCAAGCGGCCTTGCTCCCTCGCCGATTCAATGGTAGTTGAATGCCCAACCTGTCGACCCTTCTTGTGTCCTTAGGGGAAAGCCAAGGGAACGTGATCGTAAACCCAGAAGGGGGGGAGTTTTCCGTATGACCATGACAACACGAGCCCGGACCGTTGAGGTCCGGCATCCGTGCTTTCGTTGCTATGTGTTTGGCTTGCTGGTAGTTGCGTTGCTGGCAGTCTGTCCATCTTTTGCCGCCGCCGACGCGCAGGAGGCGATCGAGCGGGGACGGGCGTTGCTCGAAGAGCAGACGTACGACCAGGCGACAGCCGTCTTCCGCGAGGTGCTCGACGCCGATCCGCGCAATGTCCAGGCGCTGCATGGCCTTGGCCTGTGCCAGTATGCCGGCGGCGATCGCACCGCGGCGGCTGAGACACTTCGCCGGGCTGCCGAGATCGCAGGCGATGCGATCGACGCCGCGCTGGCCAATAATCTGGCAGCGATCGAACTCGAGTTGGATCGGCCGATGGCTGCCCTTCAGGCGTGCGTGCGGCACCTGCAGCGCGTGAAGGGCGTGCCCGATGAGAACGTCCTCAATGCGCTGGGCATCGCGCTGGTGCGGGTCATGGCTGAGAACGGCTCGTCGAAGGAGGTCCAAGCCGCCGGCGCGCTGTATGTCCGCCTCAATGCCAAGTTGGAAGCCACCCGGCCGGGGCTGAAGCGGTTCGGGACCGAGTGGATCCCGGCTGACGAGTTCCAGGCTGGTGCCGTTCCCGTTTTCCCGCCGGCCATCGAGATGGTATCGCTGGGATCGGCGCTTGCCGAAGCGCCCCAGGAGCCGGCTGTCGCCGATGGCCCGGCCGTCGCCCCTGGCGATGCGGTCGCGGTGGGTCATAACAACGCCAATCCAGCCGACAACGCCACGGCTGATCCCAAGTCGGTCGATGGTGTCGCTGTTCCCATCGGCCCGCAACTTCTGCTGGCGCCGTCCCACGTCGTGGGCACGGCGAGCAAAGTGCAGCTCGAGTCGCCGCAGGGGAACACGATCGAAGCGCGCGTCGTCCGCACGGATGAGCCGCGCGGCCTGGCGCTGCTCAAGGTCGACGGGACGCGCATGGCGTACTTCAACCTGGCAGACCAGTGTCAGCCGGGCGAGGTCGAATGCGCCGCGGTGGTTCAGCCGACGGTGTTCAACATCGTGCCCGAAATCGTCCCCGGCAAGACCGCCGTTGAAGACGACGCCTGGCGCGTGTATCTCCAGAGCGCACCGCGCTTTGTGGGTTCGCCCGTGCTGCAGGGCGGAAAGATCGTCGGCATCGTTGTCGATTCGCCGCGCGATGGCGCTGCACGGTTGATCCCCGTGCAGGACTTCCGCCCGTGGCTGGGCGCGGAAACGCCGCGTCACACGATCCTGCCTGCCGATCCGCGCAGGGCGCTGTATCGCGTGACACCACGCGACTAGTCATCTCCGATTGCAGCGGGGGGCTGAAGAAAGAAGTGCTGTCCAGAAAAGACATCGGACCGGAAGGGAGCCACCACTTCCGGTCCGATTCAGTTTCTCTTCAAGAGAAGATAGCACGCTGTCGCGATCCGTCAATACATAACGTCAGAGTTTTTCGCGCGACGTGATCTGGATCACTTCAACAGCGCGCGCAGCATCGGCTCGAGTTGCGACCACAATGCGGCATCGCGCGAGGCCAGCAGCAGGTTGGTGCGCAGCCAGTCGACGGGATTCCCAATGTCGTGACGACGCGCCTGCAGCACGACACCGTGGATCGGTTCGCGCTGCAGCAGCAGGCGCAGCGCATCGGTGAGTTGTATCTCGCCGCCTTTGCCCGGCGGCGTTTCCTGCAGGCACTGGAAGATGGTCGGTGAAAGCACGTAGCGCGCGGCGATGGCGAATCGGCTGGGCGCGTCCTGCGGGGAGGGTTTTTCGACGAGCGTATCGAGGCGCAGCACGCCGGGTTCGATTGGCTGGCCGCCGACAATGCCGTATCGGCTGACCTTCTCCGGCGGCACCTCCTCGAGGCCGATGACGCTGGTGCCGAAACGCTGATAGGCGTCGATGAGCTGCCGCGCGGGCGGGACATCGCCGACGAAGATCGTGTCGCCCAGTAGGCAGACAAACGGCTGATCGCCGACGTGATCGCGGGCCTGCAGCACGGCATGGCCCAGCCCGAGCGGCTGACCCTGACGCGTGGCGTGGATACGCACGGACGCGACCAGCCGGTTGATCGACGCCAGCAGATCGCCCTTGCCCTGCGACTCCAGGCGTTGTTCCAGCTCCGGCCATCGGTCGAAGTGGTCCTCGATGGCTTTCTTGTCACGCGAGGTGACAAGGAGCACATCGCGCACCCCGCCGGCTGCGGCTTCCTCAACGACATATTGGATCGTCGGCCGGTCCAGAACCGGCAGCATTTCCTTAGGCACAGCCTTGGCAGCCGGCAACATCCGGGTTCCAAACCCCGCAGCAGGTATGACAGCTTTCGTAATCATGGATCTCGTAACCACAGAGACACGGAGACGCGGCGGAATGATAAGGCGTGCATGACGAATGATGAATGATGCATGATCTGTCATCACGCAACAATCACCACTCGTCACCTATCTCCGTGTCTCCGTGGTTCATCTGCCTGGGGTCAATCTCCAAATATAAGCGGCCTGAAGACGGTGCAGCGAATTTCGGCCAGGGCGTCGACCAGTTGCTGGTACTGGCGTCCGTCTTTGTACAGCCCGCAGATGGCGCCGCCCGAGCCGGCGAACTTGGCGCTGGCGCCGGTGGCGCGGGCGATCTCCACCATGCGGTGGTTCTCCGGCGCGACGCTCATGATCGTCCGCCGAAGATCGTAGTTGGCGTTGATCACCTCGCCCAGCGCGTCCCAGTCGCCGCTCATCAGGGCGTCGCGCCCGCGATCGGTCAGCTCGCGGTAGGTCTGCATGGCCTTGACGACGGTCGGATCGCCGGCATCGTACAGAGCGCGCAGGTTGCGGTGCGGTACGTCACTGACCTCCGCCCGGGATGGGTCGTAGGCCACGTACAGCGGCGGCAGTTTGGGCGGATGCAGGGGGATGTATTCGCCATAGCCGCGGGTGGTCAGCAGCTCGCGGTCAAAATCCATGTAGACGATGCCTTCGTAGGTCTGGATGACCCGGTCCTGCAGCCCGGCGCTGATGCCCAGCTCATCCCGTTCGACCGACAGGATCAGGCTCGGCATCAGGTGTTTCTCGATGGTGACGCCGTAGAACTGCTGCAGCGCCCGCACGGTGGCGCAGATGATCGCGCTGGAGCCGGACAATCCGACCAGACGCGGGATGTCGCTTTCAAACCCGATGGTGAAGTTGCGGTCATGCAGGTCGATGCCTTGGTCGCGGCACCAGTCATGGAACCGCTTGACCGTCGCCTTGATCAGCCGCATGGCGCCGTAGTAGCCGTGCAGGCGCTGATCCCGCAGGAAGTCGCGCACGCTGTCGAAGCGGGCCAGGTCGCCGTGGCCGGGCAGGATCTCGAAATGCGGGCTCTCCCAAAGCCGAACCGTGGCTTTGAAGTTGCGGATGATGAACGAGATCGTCTTGCCGTAGTAGCCGTCGGAGGGGTTCCCGACCAGCCCGGCGCGTGCATATGCGTGTGTGGTGATGATCATGGATACAAAATTGTGCGGGAATCAGGCTTGTATGCGGCCAAGCAGCGCCTGCGGATCGACCTGGCGGCGCACCGGCACGCCCGTGCGCGCGTCGCCCCCGATGATCTCAAATGGAGCAGCCTGACCCTGCTGCGCCGCGGCGAGACGCCGCGCGACATACGCAGCCATTTCCGGGCCGACACGCACCTGCAACTGTTCACGCAGCAGCGGCTCGATCTTTGAGGGATCCATCGCGGCTTCCTTCCCGTGCAACCACTCGGCTCGATGCATGGCCGGTCCGCCGAGGCGGACGCGGCGCCGTCAATGCGTCAGACGGTTGACGCGGTACAGGTAATACCCGGAGTCCGTCTGTAATCCTACCGGATAAACCTGTTGAGCGGCGTCCAGATCCGGCAGGGGACGCTGGACCAATATGTAATCGGCATCATACAGGTGTGCGACGCGTTGCAGGTGCTGGCCGTTTAAGTCGTTATAACGGTCCTGGATGGCGTCCAGGGCCGCGTCAAACGTCGGACGCTGCAAAACCGTCAAATCCGGCAGATCCAGCACTGCCTGCAGGCGGTCGCGCCACTCGGGGATCTCGCCATTGAGCTGCGGCACGCCCTTGAAGTTGATCACGATCGCGCGGCGGGCGTGAAGGCGGAAGCTCTGCTCCTGGGGCGGCACGATGAAGACCGCGTCGACCGGCGTGTTGTGCTGCACCCAGCGGCAGACCTGCAGGTACTGCTCGTCGTCATCGGGCAACACCTGCGCGCCAAGCCATCGACCCCAGGCCAGGTAGATGATCAGCGCCATCGCCACGATGCCCGAAGCGTGCAGCAGGTCATGCCGCCACCGGCGCCACGGCTTGGCGTAGATCAGTTCGTAAATCGCCAGCACGGTGCAGAGGATGATCACCAGGCCGGCGGTCCCGCGATGCCGCCAGACGAATCCAGCCAGCCAGTCGATAAAGGCATAGCCCGTGCGGCTGGTGACAAACAGCAACGTCACCGCGACAGCCAGCACGATCGGCAGGGCGAACAGCGCCCATCGCACGACGCGGCGGTTCCACACGCCCGCGTTGTACAGCAGGTAAGCGGCCCCGACGCAGCTCAGCATTTTCACGTAGATGCTGAAGCGGTAGAGGCTGAGCTTCACGAGCGTTTCGGAGACGTAGAAGATCCCCGCGCCGATCAGGGCAACCACCAGCAGGGCGGAGATCAGCAGGAAGATCCGGCTGGCCTGCTGCCAGGCGTAGGCGGGGGAGGGGGGATCTGAAACTTCAGATTTGAGATCGGAGATCTCCGATCGCTCTTCCTTCGCTCTCAGCCATGCCGCCCACACAGCCAGCGGGATCGGCAACACAAACGTCACCCAGATGACCACCGGCCAGGTTGACGGGTCGTAGTGGTGCGGATGCCGCAGACGGACGTACAGGTTCACGTACTCGTCCATCGGCAGCGTGCGCGTCTGCGACCAGACCGCCATCGCCGCGACCACGATGTTGCCGATGCTAATGCCCAGCACCAGCAGCGTGCCGATGACAAAGCCGCGGATGTTCGAGCTCCGCACGACTTCCCGCACGGCGGCCATCCCATGCTGGCCCGAGCTGCGCCAGGTGTCCCACATCCGCCACAGGTTCAGCGCCCCCCAAAGCCCGATCGCCACCAGCGCATGGTTCAGATGAAACAGGCCGGCCACACCCAGCCACAGCCCGGCCAGCCCCGGCTTGCGGGAGATCCAGAAATACATCCCCCACAGCATGGCGACATTAGCGATGTTGCTGGGCAGGAAGGCCTGGTCCTGCATGAACTCATACATGCCCAGTCCCACGCCGCCGCCCAGCACATAAAACATCAGCACCGACAGCAGGTAGGTCATGCGCGTCCCGCCCAGCCGGCGCACGATCCGAAACCACGCCAGGTGCATCAGAAAGATGCACACAAGCTGACCGGCCAGAAACGCCGGCTCGACGATGTTCCATCGGAAAAGCTGCCGCGTGAGGATGCCGAAGACAGCGTGATACTGCAGCGTCTGCGTCGTAAACCAGTCTCTGGCAAGCAGTTGCCCGCCGGAGGCCTGGTGCATGGCGTCGATCAGATAGACGTTGTGGTTCGATCCTCCGAACTGATACCCCCGCACGCACAGCGTCAGCGTCATCGCGAAGGCGATCGCGAACGTCCCCGGCAGCACCTCAAAGCGCACGCGCTCCCACGCCCGGCGCAGCACGCCGTCCGCTGAAAGCTCAGCCGCCAAGGATGTATCAGGACCTACAGCCATGGGCGGCCATTGTCCCCGTTGGGGTACGGTTTGTCATCTCTGTGGAGTCTGTGGCGACCGCGCCGAGCCTTACTGCCGCCGGGGATGCAGGAGTATCGTCCCCATCCCCAGCAGCGACAGGGCAGCCGGCTTGGGAATGGCTGTCACCTCGAAGATGCAGACGCGAAAGGCGGCTGCGCAAGCTGGGAAGTCTTACGGATGGGGGGCTGGAGGGAAGGCCGATTGGGTCGTGGCGAACTGCCGACCGTTCAACCGTCGCGAGATTGTTCATCCTTGCGGACGATCTCGATCACCACCCACACGTCGGATTGGCGCCACCGCTGGCCGCGCTGCCAACGCGGACCGCGCGGAGCCCGCGTGTTCCCCTCGTCCACCCCGACCATGGGCGCGTCTTCCCAGCGGTCGATGATCTTCGCGGTGAGGTTTTCACTGACCCGCGAGCGACGCAGGACCACGTCCAGCAGGTGGGCTTGCCTTTGCTCATCGGTCAGCCGCTCGCGCGATCGCTGCATGTTCCGCTCCCACGTGGTGAGCGTATTGCGATTGCCGATGTAGAACACCCGCTGGCCCTGGCCAATCGCCCGCTGGATGATGCCAGCTTGCAGCGCCGCCAGCTCGGTATCGCTGCGATTCCCGATGAAATCGACCAGGAACTGCGCCCGTTGCGGCTGAAGCCCCTGCGGTTCGGTGGGGTCCCTGTCTCGCAGCCGCCGGAGGGATGCCGTCTGGAACGTGCTGGGCGAATAGCACCGGTAATCGGCGACAAACTGCAGATGATGCAGCACGTTGTTGTTGCCGAAGACGATCGACCCCTGCGGCGCGATCTCCACAAATCTCCGAGCCCCTTCGTCCAGCGACAGGCTGCGGCGGAAGTCCGCTTCCAGTTGCGGCTGGGCGTTGAACACCTGCACAGCCGAGGCGATCAGCACCATCGATCCGACGATGATCGGCACAGCAACCGATCCGCGCCGCGGCGGCTTGAGCGTGCGCATGTAGTGCGGGGCATCATGCACCCATCCGCCGATCAACGGCACGAGCGTGTGCAGCAGCCACATCGCCGCCAGGATGAACCCCGGCAGGAACGTCAGGAAAAACCGCATGTAGCTGACGCCGTCATTGTCGGGCGCCCAGTAGTACGCGGTGTACAGCAGCACGCCCGGCACGATCCACGCCAGCAGCACCATCGCCAGCCGCCACTGCCATCGCAGCATCACGGCCAGCCCGACCACCCCCAGCGGCAGGACAAAGAACAGTCCCGTGTTGTTCAGCAGGCGGATGGTCGTTTCCCAGTTGTCCCGGAAATACTCCCACCGGAACCCGGTGCTCTCGTTGGTCGAGTCATACCCGGTGATATCGCCAAACCAGAAGAGGTTGAACGTCACCAGCAGGGCGATCGGCAATGCCCACCAGGCCATCATGACCAGCGCCTGGCGCCGTCGGCCGTAGCGGTGGGGCGGGGCGGCTTCGTCTGTCGCGTCGGCTTCGGCATTGGGACTGCGCCTCTCGCTGAAGGATGCGAATATCGCCACCAGCAGCAGGGGCAGGATCAGCAGGCCTTCGGTGTAGCGGATGGTCGCGGCGTAGCCGAGCAGCAATCCTGCCCCGCGCGCCGTCCACAAGCCGCCGCATCGCCACCATCGCAGCAGCAGCACCATCCCCCACACGACGCACATCAGCGTGGAGGCATGGCTGTTGGGGTTGTTGGTCAGTTGCAGCGTCACCGGGCTGCTGGCCAGCAGGATCGCGCCCAGCACGGCATAGAACCCCGGCACGACCTGCCGCAGGAGGAAAAACGTTCCCAGAACCGCCAACGCCATGCAGACCGGGCTGACCGCATGGGCCATCGCCACGCCATGCGCCGCGCCCCCGATCCAGAGCATCACAGCATAGATGAACGGTAAGCCCAGGGGGTACTTGGGGTAATAGGTCTGATGTGGCGTGCCGATCCACATCATGCCGACGAATCCCCAGGGATCCTCCGGCGTCAGCCCCATCGACAGCGTCCGCGCAAACTGCTTGCCGCCGACCAGGTAGCCGTTCTGATCCACCCCGGCGTTGGCTGGCGCCCAGTAATGGCCGAACAGCCCCCAGAAAAACAGCCCCGCGACGGCGATCGCCACGATCGTCCAGACGATACGCGGGAGGATCCCCTCGATCGTCCAGGCGGAGTGGACCGGATCGGCGGTGGCAACGGACGATGAATCGTCCGCCACGGGCGCGGAAAAGGTGTCGCCGACGGGTGCCTGGTCGTCGGCTTCGGAGACTTGGGTGGATGGGAGCGGGATCGAGGTGATCGACATACCCTCCGTTGGCGTTCCAATTTCTGTACGCCGATAGGCGGCAATTGTTGCAGGCAAGGTCGTCGGGCGGGAGGATTTGTGCTCAGCCGGCTGTCGAGTAATGTACGAACCCCATGCGATGACGGATGCCAACCGCGCCGCCCCATCCCTCGCATGATGTGGAGATATCTATGGCCAAGCATACGGTTGTCCTGATTCCCGGCGACGGCATCGGCCCGGAAGTCACCGCCGCCGCCCGCCAGGTGGTCGAAGCCGCCGGCGCCGACATCGAGTGGGTCGAGCTGCCCGCCGGCGCCACTGCGATCGAGCAGGGGCATTCCAACGTCCTGCCCGAGCGCACCCTCGCCGCCATCCAGGCCCACAAAGTCGCCCTCAAGGGCCCGGTGACGACCCCCGTCGGCAAGGGGTTCCGCAGTGTCAATGTCCAGCTCCGCCAGAAGCTCAAGCTCTATGCCGCCGTCCGCCCCGTGCGCAGCCTCGACGGTGTGAAAACCCGCTTCGACGGCGTCGACATGGTCATCATCCGCGAAAACACTGAAGGGCTGTACAGCGGGATCGAAAATGAGGTCGTCCCCGGCGTCGTCACCAGCCTGAAGGTCGCCTCCGAAGCCGCGTGCCTCCGCATCGCCCGCTTTGCGTTCAATTACGCGGTCCGGCGGAATCGCCGGAAGGTCACGGTCTTCCACAAGGCCAATATCATGAAGCTGACCGACGGGCTGTTCCTGGAGTGCGCCCGGCGGGTTCGGGCGGACTATCCGCAGATCGACTATGAGGAAGTCATCATTGACGCCGGCTGCATGAAGCTCGTGCAGGATCCGACGAAGATGGACGTGCTGCTGATGGAGAACCTGTACGGCGATCTGATCTCGGATCTGAGCGCGGGCCTGGTCGGCGGGCTGGGGGTGGTGCCGGGCAGCAACATCGGGGATGAGGCGGCTGTTTTTGAAGCCGTCCACGGCAGCGCGCCGGACATCGCGGGCAAGGGGATCGCCAATCCGCTGGCCTGCCTGATGAGTGCGGTGATGATGCTCAATCATCTGGGCGAACAGGCCATCGCGGAGAAGATCAAACGCGCGTATAACGCGGTCCTGGCCGAGGGTAAGCACCTGACCCGCGATCTTGGCGGCACTGCGACGACGGCGGAGTTCACGCAGGCCCTGATCGATCGCCTGTGACGGCAGGTTTCGGGATGCCCAATCGGGGGGCGGAGGCTACTCCGCCCCCTAAGTTATTTCCAGAGATCGACATGCCGCACAAGCGCAGTCGCGAGGAGGAGGCCATCACTCTGTCTCCCCTCTACCGTTTCGTGGCTTCGTCGCGCCGTCGCTGCTTCACCCATTTCGCATCTCGTGTACCCCCGAGCCCCTTCCCCTATTGCCCCGATCGCCTCCGCGCTGCTCCAATGGATGCATGGTCGAGATTCGCATCAGGAGCTGGGACGAGCTGAACCAGCGGCTGTACCAGGGATCTTGGAAGCAGCCGTTGGCGCGGTGGCGCAGCGACTTCGCCTACCGCGGCATGAGCGACGCCTCGGTCAACCTCGGGACAACGCTCCTGCGCCTCGGCAGCGACCCGTCCCGCAAGGAGAAGCACCTGCTGCGCAACTTCCGCAAGTACGCCAGCCGACAGGCGGCAGAACAGTCGATCTGGGACTGGCTGGGCCTGGCCCAGCATCACGGCCTGCCGACGCGCCTGCTGGACTGGACCTTCTCCCCGCTGGTCGCGCTGCATTTCATGACAGCCGACTTGGAGGCCTACGACCGCGACGGGGCGGTTTGGATGGTCGATTTCAAGAAGGTGCATGCCCTGGCTCCGGCCCGGCTGCGGGAGGTCCTCGATGCCGAGGAAGCCGATGTCTTCACCACCGACATGCTGGCAAGTGTCTGCAACACGATGGAGAAGCTCGATCGGCTTTCCGATGAGGTCTTTGCGGTTTTTTTCGAACCGCCGAGCCTGGATGAGCGGATTGTGAACCAGTTCGCACTGTTCAGCATGCTGTCCAGCCCGTCGCACCGGCTGGACACCTGGCTGGAAGCCCACCCGGACCTGTGCGTCCGGTTGATCGTCCCGGCTGGGTTGAAATGGGAGGTGCGTGACAAGCTGGACCAGGCGAACATCACGGAGCGTGTTCTGTTCCCCGGCCTGGACGGCCTGTGCGCCTGGCTGCGGCGGTACTACAGGCCGCGGCACTGAAAAATCAGCCTGCCGACGGCTGAATACGTCCCGCTGGAGGCATCGCGGCTGCTTGCGACACCCTGCCGGGGGCGGTACGATCTACCGCTTCAATCGATCTGACTGATGTTCCTGCCGAATCCGCCTGGAGTCGTGCCAACATGCGATTGACGGACATTCTCAAGCCAGCCAATATCAAGGTGTCGTTGCAAGCCGACAACAAGACCGACGCCATCAAGGAACTGGTCGAGTTGCTGGCAGCCAACGGAGATATCGCCGACTCCAGGAAAGTCCTCGATGCCGTGCTGGAGCGCGAATCGACGCGCACGACCGGCATCGGCAACGGGTTGGCTATCCCCCACGGCAAGTGCAGCGGCACGACCGAGCTGGTCATGGCCATCGGGAAGACCGACAAGCCCATCGACTTCCAGTCGATCGACGGCCGGCCGGTATCGCTGATCTGGCTGCTCAGCTCCCCGCCCGACAAGACCGGCCCGCACATTCACGCCCTGGCCCGCATCAGCCGGCTGATGACCATCGATAAGTTCCGCCAGGCCCTCCTGCAGGCCACCACCGCGCAGGAGATGTTTGACATCATTTCCAAGCAGGAAGACGCCCTGTAATTGGCGATAGTCGGCCTGCCGGGGATGCGCGACGGGAAAGCGCAAAGATCCCAGAGACCTCAAAGATCACAAAGCACCGATGGTGGCGCGGGCGTCTCGCCCGCGATTGCGAGAGGGAACGCGGGCAGGATGCCCGCGCCAGGAGATGCAGCGAAGGGTCCACCTTGGCGGACCAGCCCTTCGTCCCTCCGTCGCTTTGTCGCTTTGTTGCTTGCTCCCCCAACCTACCTCACCGACTTCAGCACCGGATCATCCGTCTGTTCAATCAGCTTCAGATTCGCCTCGATCAGCCGGTTGCGCGTTTCGACGCTGGCAGCCGAGCGCAGGCCATCCTCGGGTGTGTTGAAGCAGTAATCCAGCATCTTCTCGATCGTCGTCTCCGCGACGTGCAGGCGCGTATCGCTCGACGCGTAGTAGATGTACAGCTTTCCGTCAGGCGTGGGGATCATGCCGTTGCAGAAGACAACATTGGAGACGTCGCCGACGCGCTCCTCGCCCTCCGGTGCGATCAGATAGCCCGCCGGGCGGGCGATGACCTTCCACGGCTCAGCCAGGTCGGTCACGAAGGCGTACAGTACGTAGCGCAACCCGGCGGCTGTGTTGCGCACGCCGTGCGCCACATGTAGCCATCCCCGCGGCGTCTTCACCGGCGGCGGCCCCTGGCCGTTCTTCGATTCCTTGATCGTGTGATACTGCCGCGGATCAATGATCGTCTCCTCGCCCACGACGGCGGGGTTGACCGAATCGGACAGCGCCCAGCCGATCCCGCCGCCCGAACCGGCTGAGATGAAATCATCCTGCGGCCGCGTGTACCAGGCATATTTGCCGTCGACGAACTCCGGATGCAGCACGACGTTGCGCTGCTGGGGCGAGCGGGACTTCAGATCCGGCAGGCGCTCCCACGTCTCCAGCTCCCGCGTGCGGGCGATGCCGGCTTGCGCGACGGCAGCCGAGAGGTCGGGATTGCTGCGGTCCTTCCGCTCGGTGCAGAAGACCCCATAGATCCACCCATCTTCATGAGCCGTGAGGCGCATGTCGTACACGTTCGTGTCCGGATCATCCGTCTGTGGCATCGTGATCGGGTAGTCCCGGAATACGAAGCCCTCGGTCGGTCGGTCGCTTTCAGCCACGGCGAAGAAGCTCTTGCGATCCCACCCCTCGACGCGCACGACGAGCACGTACTTGCCGTTGTGCAGGATCGCCCCCGCATTGAAGGTGGCATTGACGCCCTGACGCTCGATCAGATGGGGATTGGTCGCCTCGTTGAGGTCATATCGCCAGATCAGCGGCGTGTGGGCAGCCGTGAGCACCGGATGTCGGTATCGCAGGTAAAGCCCGTTGTCCCAGTCCGGATCGACGGCGTTCGGCCGGGTAATGAGGTTTCGGTGTGTGGTGATCAGTTTCTGAAGTCGCTTTGAGAAGGGGCCCATAGCCCGAAGATTCTACGGCTTAACGCGCGGTTAATCTATTGGCGCTCGTTCAAGCCGGATGAACAGGGACCGGCGCCGTTGCGGCCGCGTGTGGCGCGTGCGATGGCCCTTGCCGGTTGTGTCCTCCATCAGCAGGATCTGCCCACCGGAGAAGCGGCGCCTCTGGCCGGTGCTGACCTCGATCTCAATCTCGCCATCCAGCAGAACCACGTACTGCCGGCAGGGCGCCGGATGCCAGTCATAGTCGTAGTCCGGGTCGTTTTCTCGGAAGACGACCGACACCGCCGGCTGGGGCGCGCTCAGCCGGCCGATGATGCCCGCATCGGCCAGGTCGATCGGCACATCTTCGAAGTGCGACTCGCCGTGCTCGTCGGCGTAGATGCGCGTGACGGTCATGTTCGGCCTCCCAATGCGGTCACGGTGCTCAGCATCGCCTGCACCAGTTCGACCTCCTCCTGTGACACCGTGTGCGGTCGGCCGGGGTAGCGACGGACGGTCACGTCCGCGCCCATCGCCCGATACACCTCAGCCGTCTGTTCGACGCGCGACCACGGCACATGCGCATCCGGATCTCCGCTGGCCAGCAGCACCGGCGTGCCGGCGAACGATCCGCTGTAGGCTGCGCGATCGACCTCCTGGCCGATCAGTCCGCCGGTGAGCAGGGCGATGCCGCCGTAACGCGCCGGATGCGCGGCAGCAAACTCCGCAGCCAGGCAGGCGCCCTGCGAGAATCCCAGCAGGATGATCCTGTCTCGCGCGAATCCCGCATGTTCGACCTGCGTAATGACCGTCTCCACCGCCCGCAGCGCCGAGCTGAGGTACGGTTCGTTCTGCTGGCGCGGCGCGAGGAAACTGTGCGGGTACCAGGTGTTGCCGGCTGCCTGCGGGGCGAGGCACGCGATGCCGCGCACATCCAGTACGCGCGTCAGGCTGAGGATCGCGTCAGCCGACGCGCCCCGGCCATGCAGCAGGATCATCGCGGCAGACGCCTCCGCCAGCGGCGCGCCGGCATGTCGGATCGGCTGATCGGCGTGCGGATCGTTCATGGGGTCGCCTCCCGCGTCAGCGAAGGCAGGGATCGTTCCAGCACAGCCCGCTGCCGTTCCAGCCATGGCGGCAGCTTGAGCGACTGGCCGAGCTCGGCTTCGGTTTCGTCGACGGCGAAACCGGGCACGTCGGTCGCGATCTCGAAGATCACGCCGCCCGGCTCGCGGAAGTAGATCGAGCGGAAGTACATGCGCTCCTGCACGGGCGTCACGCTGATGCCGACGTCGATCAGACGCTCGCGCAGGGCCAGTTGCGCGTCGTCATCCGGCACGCGGAAGGCGACGTGATGCACAGCCCCCGCGCCGAGGCGCGCCCGCTGGCCAGCCATCGGGGTGACTTCGATCCACTGGTTTGCCCCTGCATCGAACCCCCGATTCGGGCCGTCCGATGTGCGTTCCGGCAGACCGAAAACATCCGCCAGGAAGCGTGCCGTCGCTGCGACATCCGGCACAGCCAGTTGTACGCCCGCGAACCCGCGGATCGCCATCTCGCCTGGCGCGCCGCCCGCGGTCCGGGGCACCGCCTCCGCCGGCCCCGTGCCTTCGACCAGCACCAGCCGCGTCGTGTGCGGATCGGCAAATGCGATCGCGGCCTGGCCGGCGATCTGTGTCTCCTGAGCGTCGACGCCCGCGCCCGCCAGCCGATCCCGCCACGCCGCAAGCGAACCTGCCGGCACGGCAAACGCCGTCTGCGCCACTTCGCTCGTGCCCGGCTTGCGGTCGCGGGCCAGCGGATGCGGGAAGAAGGTCATGATCGTCCCCGGCGAACCGACGCGGTCGCCGAAGTAGAGATGCCATGTCCCCGGGTCATCGAAGTTGACCGTCCGCTTGACCAGCCGCAGGCTGAGCACGCGCGTGTAGAAGTCGAGATTGACGACGGGATCGCCGCCGATCGCCGTCACATGGTGGATACCGTGGATCCGTGCGGGCATGGTGCCCTCCGTTGTGGTTGGTGCAGCGCCACCAGGCGTGGCGCCGCACGCGGGTGCGGGTTTATGCAGTCGCCGGTTCGCCTGGCGACGTCTTGCGCGCCGTCGCCGCCGTGGGAATCAGCCGGGCGATGGTCAGACGGCCAGGGCCCAGGAGGGCCAGTGCCACCAGCACCACGCCCAGCGTCAGCGTGTACTCCATCCCATTGTGCTGCAGGCCGAAGGCGCTGTTGTGGACCGTGACAATCCCGACCAGCATCGTGAACGCCATTGGAATCGCCGCCAGGCGTGTGCCGGTACCCAAAATCAGGACGATCCCGCCGAAAAACTCGGCTGACCCAGCCAGGAAGGCGCTGAGGACCGGTAGCGGTATGCCAAGGCTCTCCATGAACGCAGCCGTTCCGGAGAATCCGCCGCCGCCAAACCATCCAAACAGCTTTTGGCTGCCGTGATAGATGAAGACCACACCCAGCATGCCGCGGATCAACAGCAGGGCGACGTCGTTCAGGCGATTCTGAAATGCGGGATTCATGAGCGAGCTCCTTTCGTAGTTGTTCAAACAACTATTTAGAGAAATAAAAAGTCGATGTTCGGTTCAGTCCGTTTGCTGCGCCCGGGCCTGTTCCAGAAGGGCCGACAGGTGCATCAGGTCCTTTTGCGTCATGTGGCCAAGCTGGTCACGGTGCAGCCGCGTGACTGGGTCGGCCAACTCTTCCACCAGCCGCTGCCCACGATCGGTCAGCGACAGCAGCACCACGCGGCGATCCGAGGCGTCCCGCCGGCGGCTGATCAGACCCATCTCGACCAGCTTGTCCACCAGACGCGTAATGTCGGGGACGGGTGTGATCAGCCGCCGGCGAACTTCCAAAGCCGGCAGGGCTTCATTCCCGGCGGCCTTCTCGCCAGCGAGGATTCGAAGGATGTTGTAATGCGACGCGCACAACCCCCGCTGACGCAGCAGGCGCTCAACGCCTTCGGACAGCCGCGCGAACGTCCGCCAGAGGTTCAAGAAGACCTCCTCCTCACGCGACGCGAAGGGATGACGCTTCCGGATCTCCTGTGCCAGCGATGGCTTGGGCATCGAAAACAGCTCCTGTCGATGCCTTCACTCTACGTTGAACAATAGTTGTGTCAACAAGTAATTTCCCGGCCGTGGTTGTGGTGCGGATGCCCTGAAGCGAGAACGCGGGCGAGACGCTCGTGCCACAATGGGGGTGAAAATCGTAGGGTTCGCCCTGGTGGACCAGAGGGGAGTGGTCCTTTCGTCGCTCTGTCGCTCTACCTAGGCTACACCCAGGCGGTGGCGGCGGAGTTCCAGCCTTTGCAACTCGCCAACGATACGCGTCAGTAGGGCGGAAGTGCGGCGGCCTTCGATGTCATCCTCGAGCGCCTGGAACTGGATCCCCGCCCGGGCGCTCGTGTCCGAGACCTGCCGCGGCCCATAGCAGAGGCGGCCTTCCATCAGCAGGCGATCGTCGCGAATCGCCAGCTCGATGCGCAGGCGATCATCACAGCCGATGCGCGGGAACTGGCCGTTGTGTTTGTGGAGCAGGACCCCCAGGCCGCCGATGCTGATGTCCCACAGTTGGACCGGCACCTCGGCTGCGGCCATCGGACGGTCGGCCAGGTGCGCGTCCTTGCCGATGCGCCAGATGCGCAGCGCCAGCTCGAAGTCGTCGGGCACGCGCACGCGATAGCTGAGCCGTCGCTGGACGACTTTGACCTGGCGCGGCTGCTCGACGAGCACGGCTTCGACGGTGACGCTCGCGTTAATGCGATAGGCGGGATCGCGCTTGAGCAGCCGGCTGCTGAAAATGGCCTTGTTCTGGCCGGTCTTGAACGAGACGCCGACGGGCGAGGCGCTGGCGATCAGTTGGTCGACCAGGGCGGCATCATGCGGGGCTGACTCCAGCCACAGACCCTCGGGATCGTCGCCGAGAAAGCGGGACTTGTAGTGCCTGAGCATCCCCGCGGATGGCAGGGAAAGGACGGCTCCGCCGTTTCGAGCAACCGCCTCTTCCAGCACCTTTGCAGTGGCGTCGTACATAGCTCCGCAGTGAGTTAGATGACCGAAAGAGGACTGCTGAGGATGCTATCGGCAGCCTGGGCACCCCAGTTGAGCAGGGCGAGGCAACAGTTTGTAGAGGGCAGGTGCTGGTCGGCAGGCAGCGGGCAGCACCCGAGTAACAAGACACCAAACCCACAACAAGCAGGCGGTAGGGCAGGGTGCGCGGATGCCCAGCGTTTTCATCCATGGTTAAAAAAGTTTGACCCGCGACACCCTGTCGCGTAGAATATCGCGTTTGGAACAAACGTATGGATCAACAGGATACCAAGACCCTCATCCTCGATGCCGCCGAGGTCCTCTTTGGCGAGCATGGCTTTGATGGAACCTCCCTCCGCAAGCTCACCAGCACTGCCGGTGTGAATCTGGCTGCCGTTAACTACCACTTTCGATCAAAAGAGGGCCTGCTCGATGCCCTCTTCGCACGCCGGCTCGAACCCATGAACCGCCAACGGCTTGACCTGCTCGACCAGATCCAGCAGGAGTATGGCGATCAGCCTTGGCCGCTGGACAAGGTCGTCCACGCGCTGGTCTGGCCGCCCTTGAAGCTGTGGCATGACCGCGAAGGCGGGGGAGATCGCTTCCTTCGCCTGCTGGGCAGAATTCACTCCGAACCAAGCCCGCAGGTGCGCGCCCTGTTTGAGCGCTACTTCGCTGAGATCGAACGCCGCTTCACCGAAGCCTTCGCACGGTGCCTGCCCAACTCCAGCGCGCCCGTCCACCTGTGGGGCGGGATCTTCACCATCGGCGCCATGGCCCATTCGATGTGCATGGGCGAACAACTGGCGCCGCGCTATCCAGCCCTCAATGACGAGAGTGCCGAAGTCCTCTGCCACCGCCTGGTGACCTACGCCACCGCCGGCATCCGCGCGATGGCGCAGGGGTGAGGTGTCACCAAGGAGATTTCACCGCAGAGACGCGGAGGCGCGGAGAAGGTGATTAGTGATTAGTGCGTAAGTTTGGCGCTTGGGATCTGGCAGCCTATGTGGATCGCTTGCGCCTTCGCGCCGCGCACACGGCGCCAACCGAATGACGCGGCAGGCGGGGGATCAATCCAAAATCAACCTCGGCGTCTCTGCGTCTCCGCGGTGAACCCAAAACTTCTGTCTTCTGCTGTCTTCTGCCTTCTCCGAAACCTACGTGTAATGCAACTGCACTGTAGCCGTGCAGTCCCTGTCCGCCACGACGCGCACCCAGTGCGCACTCAGGCCATCGGGGAAGACGTGGCACGCATAACCGTGCGGTCCGGTCTGGACGGTGGTGTAAGGGCTGAACTGGCCGTGGCCCATGAAGTCCAGCTCGATCGTGAATGTCACGTCGCCGGCGGCGTCGTGCTTGAGATGGATGCACTTGTGCTCAAAGCCGGTCATCAGGTACGGATCGCTCGGCTCGTTGGCTCGGATTGGCGTATTCCACCACGGGCCGCCCCAGCCTTTGGGCTTGCCGAAGGACCACAGGTCATCGGTCTTGCCCATCCACAGGCCTGACTGCGGCTCGCCCGTCGTGGGGCTCAGCCCGTGCGACGGGCTGGCGTTGTCAGCCCCCATCACCAGCAAGCCGCGCCACGAACAGAAGTCGCCCAGCACCCACAGATGCGTCGAGATCGGCCGCACGCCCCACACGCGTCCGCCATATGCCCACGGCGACAGCTCATAGAACATGCCGTGATGGTCCATCAGCAGCCGCTCATGCTCGGTCTCGCGGATGCGTGGCCACTCGGTCTGCCACTTGTGATCGAAGCAGTGCGACGCCTTGGGCAGGCGATAGGTTGTCCATTTGCCGTCGGCGGCTGTGAAGACCTTCATGATGGCTGACGCCTGGTCCCAGCCGGTGGCGAAGATCGTCCCGCCAAACCCGTGCCGGCCGGAGACACAGGTAAACGGTTTGCGCTCGAGGATCCGCCACTCCCTGCCGTCAAACTCCGCCAGCCGCCCCTGCGCCTGATCGCCGCGCCAGTCCGGCTCGTGATACTCATTTGAGCAGACGACCAGCCGGTCGAAGCTGCAGTAGCAGTCCTTGAAATGCACCAGCCCCTCCCCCTGCGTGCCGAGCACTTCCTGCAGGTTGAAGATCTGCCGGCATTCCAGCGTACGCACGTTCAGCTCGAACAGCTCGCCCTCCATGCACAGCACATAGACCAGGTTTTTCGGGTCGGTCAGGTGTTGGGTTGTCCCGCAGACGCGCAGCGGCTGAAGCTCCTTAACCGTGCGGATGTTGTGATCGGCGTCAATCACATGCGGGCCGATGATGAGCTGGTTGGAGGGGAAATGCACAAACCGGTTGGTGTAGGTGCCGTCGACGCCCCTGGTCTCGGGCACGATCTCCATTGTGAAATCCGGCGAAATCCGCCGCAGGCTCACGCCGCGCCCGCTTCGCTCCTTGTGCGAGTTGTAGTTCAGCACGTACAGCTTGCCGGCCCATGGCATAAGACAGCCGACGCCGCATTCGCTGCGCGGCGGGCCGAGCTCAGCCACCTGGGCCAGGTCGGGGAAGACGCCGCTGATCTGAAGGGCCTTGCTGCGCTTGAACTTACTCATGGCTTCTCCGTGGGGTGTTGATCGATGTGCGCCGCGGCGGCGCGAAGCACATTGGCGAGTCGGGGAATGTCGTCGTCGGGGATGTCGCCGGACAGCGCGATGGCTGCACCGCTGCCAGCCAGGGGCACGGCGATGGTCCGGATGCCCGGGCCGATCTGGCTGACGGCATAGCCGTCCTGCCGAACGCGGGCGATGGCCGCCAGCAGGGAATCGATACTCTCGAACCCCTCCGGCCGATCGCCCATCCGCTGGCGGATGGCGTCATCCGGCTCCAGTGCCAGCAGCGCCAAGCCGATGCCCGACCGGCTGGCGGGGTAGGGCGCCTGGCTGCCGATCGCCATGTTGGGCTGCATGTCGGACGAGGCGTGATAGAGGTAGCACGCCTTGTCGCGCCACAGCACGCCCATCGCGACGATGAAGCCGTGGGCATGCAGCGACGCCAGCGTCGGCAGAGCCCGGCGGAGCAGGCCCGAGCCGTGCAGCGCCTGGGCGGACAGCACATGCATGCCCGGCCCGGGCTGATAGCGGCGATCTGGCGTCTGCTGGGCGATGCCCAGATGCGCCAGCGTCTTGAGCAGGCGGTTGACGCGTGTGGGTTCGAGGCCGAGCTGCCTGGCCAGGTCGCGGCTGCCTACCGGCTGATCACTTCCTGCCAGCGCTCCCAGGCAGGCCAGGCCGTCGATGAGGCTTTGATTGGGTTGGGCGGGCAGCGTCATAGCGGTGTTGCTATAATAGCAACAGTCCCGCTCGTGTCAAATTCCGAACCCCTCCCCCCTCACGCCGTACTAAAACAGCAGAAGAATCTTGCAAATTCTGCCGATAATGCCCAAGATTATCGGGTGCGGCACCAGTCGCACCGGGGACGGGTGGTCTGTCCCCAGATCTTTGATGTTCCGCAGCCACGAGCGCCCCCGGTCAACCGCAGGGGCATGCTGCGCAGTCTGACTTTCAGGAGAGGCCAGCCATTTCTGCCAACTTCCGCCACAACGAGCAGATCCGAATCTCGCCGGTTCGGCTCATCAACGAAAAAGACGAACAAGTAGGGATCGTTCCCACCTCCGAGGCGCTCCGCATGGCCCGCGAAGCCGGGCTCGATCTGGTCGAAGTCGCCCCGACGGCACGCCCCCCCGTTTGCCGAATCATGGATTACGGCAAGTGGCGCTATCAGCAGCGGAAGAAAGAGGATCGCTCCCGCGCCGCCTCCCGCGGCGGTCAGCTCAAAGAGGTCAAGTTCAAGACCGTCAAGATCGGTGATCACGATCTGATGATCAAGATCAACCGCGCGCGCGAATTCCTCAAGGAAGGCAACAAGGTCCAGTTCACGCTGCAGTTCCGTGGACGTGAGATGGCTCACCATGATCTCGGTCGCGAAATCATGGTCCGCATCAAGCAGGAACTGGCTGCCGTCAGCAAGGTCGAACGCGATCACAAGCTCGAAGGCCGGCGGATGACGATGGTCCTTCAGCCGGATCACAAGCCGGCCAAGGCCGCCGACGGCAAGCCCGCTGCCGGCAAGCCCGCGGTCGCAGGTGAGCGGCTGAACATCCCCGCGCCCGCAGCCCCGGCTGCCGAGCCCGCCGGATCGCCGGCCCAGTAAGCGCGACGCAGGCGCCAAGAACGCACAGAAACGATCAGTGGTGATCGGTGATTGATGCGTGAATCCGTCCGCACGGTTTCAGCATCAATGGCTGATCACCACTTTCTTTGCGCCGGATCGCGAGACATCAGCCGCATCGCACGTATCATGCATCCGTTATCACCCATCCGCGGGGTTGGCGCGCCTTTTGGTTTAGCTAAAGTCGGCACCCCATGACGTCCGGTCTGTTTGCACAGCTCGACAGCCTCGAAGCCGTCGTCACCCATCTCGGGCAGACGGCTTCGCAGACACCCCTCACCGGCTGGATCATGCTCGCGGTGGGGATTTTCCTGGGGGTAGCCGGGGGGCACTTTGCCAAGTGGCTGCTGCGCAAGATCGGCGATCGTCTGCGCCGCCAGGGCTGGACGATGCGCGGAACGGTCTTCGCCAATGCCGCGTCGCCGGGGGCGCTGCTGCTGCTGACGATGGGCCTGTCGTTCGGGCTGGCGTGGGTGGCGATGTCGCCGCCGGTGGCCGACTTCGTGCAGCGGGTCCTTACGCTGCTGTACATCCTCTCAGGCGGATGGTTCCTGTATAACCTGGTCGATCTGGTCGACCTGGGGATGCGGTACTACACCGCGAAGACCAGGAGCGCCTTCGACGACCAGATCGTTCCGCTGGTGCGCAAGACGCTGCGGATTTTCCTGGTGGTCGTGATCGTGCTGTTCACAGCCGAGAACGTCTTCAAAGCAGACATTACCGCCTGGCTGACAGGTCTGGGCATCGCCGGTTTGGCCGTCTCACTGGCGGCGCAGGATTCGCTGAAGAATCTGTTCGGCTCGCTGACGATCTTCCTCGACCGTCCATTTGCGATCGGCCATTTCGTGAACTACAACGGCTACATCGGCACCATCGAGCAGATCGGCTTCCGCTCGACACGCCTGCGAACGCTGTACGGGCATCTGGTCACAATCCCCAACTCCAACATCGTCGTCAGCGAGGTGGAAAACATCGGTTTGCGGCCGAGCATCCGTCGCGATATGACGGTCCGTCTGTCGCCGGATACGCCTGCCGACAAGATTGAGCAAGCCGTGCAGATCGTCCGTGAGGTCCTGTCATCTCCGCCGATCTCCGATGCCTTCGACATGGAAAAGCTGCCGCCGCGCGTCTTCTACGCCGAGCGCGAGCTCGAGTGCCACCGCATCGCAGCTTACTACTGGCATCATCCGGGTGACTTCTGGATCTACATGGCGCACGCAGACAAAGTAAACTTTGCCATCCTCCGCCGCTTTGAGGAGGTCGGCATCGAACTGGCTGTCCCTCTGCGGGCGGTGCGGATGTCAGATGCGGCAATGGGGCAGTCAGCAGATCAGCGGCCTGCAGCCGGCAGTTGATGTCCCGCTTCGAGCTGCGGCGAGTGACCGGTGACAAGGGACCAGTGACATTCCTGTCATCTGCGTTTACCTGCGGTCCCAATCCCAAATCGCGCTATGCCGCCGCTGTTGCCGTGGGCTCTGCCTCCGCAGGTTCAGCAGCCGGAGCCGACTGGGGCTTCACACTAACCCTCACCGCCAACACCCCCGACGCCACGATCATCGCACTGGCGATATAAAACACCCCGCGCGGGACTTCGTCGAACAACAGATAAGCCATGATCCCGGCGAACACGAATTGACCCATGTTCACGATGCTCACCACCTGCCCGCGCATGTACTTCATGGCGTGGTTCAGGATCGAGTGCCCGCAGATCGTCGGGATGAACACCAGGCCGAGGATCATCAGCACTTCTTTCGCGTTGTACGGCTGCGTCAGCGGATTGGTCATCACCAGCGATGCCGCGAAGCACAGCACGCCCGCGATCGCATAGACCGGCACGACATACAGCCACAGGCTGGGGATGTGCTGATTCCGCCTCGCCAGCATGAGGTATCCAGCGAAGGTGAACATCGATCCGAAGCAGACAACGTCGCCCCAGAAGTGATCCATGCTGACCGACAGATCCCCCCATGCCAGGATCACCAGCCCCGTGATCGCCAGCAGCGTCGCCAGCAGTTCGCTGGCGGTCAGCCGTTCGCGCACGCCCAGGAACAGCAGGATCGGCATGACCGCCGGCACGAGGTTGACGATCAGCGACGAGTTGGCTGCCAGCGTCATCCGCGCACCGATGTTCCAACTGACAAAATGCACCGCCAGCAGGACGGCTGGCATCACAGCCGCCCGCAGGTCGCGCCAGTGGAAAACATCAGTAAATTGCTTTCGCTTGCGGAGAAACAGCGGTGACAGGACAAGCGCTGCCAGTATCAGCCGCTGCGCCGCCAGCAGCGCAGGATCCATCCGGCTGGCCTGGATCATGATCACAGCCGTCGAACAGCAGTAGACCCCAAACACCAGCAGGGGGATTTGAAACCAACGCGGAATACCCATAGTCCCGCAAGTCTCCCCGAGGGGAGGCAGGGCTGCAATATCTCAGCGATGAAGCGACGAAGGGCGTAGGGTCCGCTTCAGCGGACCAGTGATCTATTGCTCCTGCGGATCGATCGGCGACAGGAGCATGCTCAGCGTGCAGTCGACCACGGGCGACGGGCAGGACCAGACCAGCAGGAACATCGCCTCGCGCGCCAGGCGCTGCGCGGGATGATCGGCCAGCAGGGCGGATCCCTTGTACAGCGCGACGGCTGCATGCGTGATCCGCACGGCAAGATCATTGACGGCCCCGCGCACCGCCGCGGATGCAGCGGCCGGATCGGCTTGGGATGAGGTCGGACTGCACAGCTCATGCAGTTGCGCGCGGATCTCGGCCAGCCGGCGGCCCAGGCGCATGTGGGCGTCGCGCGCCTGCGGCGCCGGATGCGCGGCGATCAGGTCCAGTGCCGCCCGGCACAGCCCCATCGCGATGAAGGCCTGCCCGGCTGGCACGCTCTTGCTGCGTGCTCCCAGCACCTTCTCGGCTGGGCCGGCGAGCACCCAGTCATCCGCCAGCCGCACGTCCTCGCACTGCACCAGGGAGGTCCAGCTCGATCGCAGCGCCACCAGCGGCATGGGCGGATCGACCGTCACGCCTTTCAGGTTGGTCTGCAGCACAAACAGCAGTTGTTGGCCGTCATCGGTGACGGCGCCGGCGACGATGTGCTCAGCCCTGGCGGCTCCGGTCGACCACGGAATCACCCCGCGCAGCCGCCAGCCGCTGGACTCGCGATGCGCCCGCAGCGCAGCCTCGCCGTATCGACGGCTGGTCGTGAGCTGGGCGATGCCCACCGTCGCAAAGGACTCTGCGCGGCAAAGCTGCCGCAACAGCCGCTCGCGGTGGGGGAAATCGGCCTGATCGGCGATCATCGCGACGGCCGAGTCGCGCTGGGTGAGGATCAGCGCTGTCGCCACCGACGCAGCCGCGATCCGCTCATAGCGGTGATGCAGCTCCAAGGCGTCCAGATCCTCGCCGCCGAACTCAGCCGGAACGGCCCATCGCATCGCCCCGATCCGCCCCAGCTCGCGCAGGTCATGCTCCGGCCAGGTGCCACTGAGGTCATGGCCGCCAGCCCGGCTGCGAACGCCCTCGAGCACCATGTTCAGTTCTTCATCCATGGATTTCATCGTCGCCGATCTCACACGGTTTTGCCGTTACGTGCGCATCAGTCAGCACCTATAGCATATCCGCCGGTGGGCAAGAGATGCCCAAAAACGCACCGGAAAGGTGTACCTGCCGCGCTGAAGCGATATCATAGCCCCCTGCATGTCAGCGAAGGCGTCCAACCCGAGCCTGCTGCCGAGACGCGGGTCTTTCGCGGCAGCCATGCGCGCCCTCGGCCATGAGGATCTGCCGGCGTTGATCGTCATCGACGGCCAACCGCACCATCGCGTGCGCACCGTCAAGCATGACTTTTTCGCCGCGACCGGCTTCTATCAGGACGCCGCCGGCCGGCGGGCAGTGGTGAAGATCAGCCGAAAGACCGACTTCTTCGGCCTGCCGATGGAATGGCTGGGCCGGTTCCTCTGCCGCCGCGAGGTGCGCTTCTATCGTGAGCTGGCGGACCTGCCCAACGTGCCGCCGGTAATCGGCCTGATCGGCCGAACGGGCTTTGCGCATTGCTACGTGCCGGGCCGGCCCCTGGCCAAGGGGGTCAACATCCCCGATACGTTCTTTGACGAGCTCAATCGCCTGATGACGACGCTCCACGAGCGCGGCATCGCCTACGTCGACACCAACAAGCCGGAAAACATCCTGCTCGGCAACGACGGCCGCCCGCACCTGATCGATTTCCAGATCAGCCTCAGCCTGCGCGATCTGGGGGATCATGTGCTGGCTCGCTGGGTACTGCGAAAGTTTGCCAATGCGGATCGGTATCACATCTGCAAGCACAAGCGGCGCCTGCGACCGGACCTGCTGCGTCCGGAAGAGGCGGAGATCGTCGAACGCCGAAGCTGGCCGATCCGGCTGCATCGTTTCCTCACGCGGCCATACTTCGTGGTTCGCCGGCGCCTGATGCGGCGGCTGCAGGAACGCGGCCATATCCTGCCAGCCGGCAGCAACTAGACCTTTCATCGTGAGATGTCATGAGTGACAGGCATAGCGACATTGTGCGGCGAGTCTTGGGCGGCCTCATTGCGATGGTGGTGATCGCCGCCGCGATCTGGATGGTCGGCAGGGGGGCGTCGGGCAACGGCGGGACCAACGTCGCCGCGCCGCCGGCCATGCCGGCTGCGGCGCAGGACGTGCCGACAGCCGAGCTGTTCGATCAGCTTCGCGGCGCGTTTCATACGCCACAGGCTGATCAGTCCGACGATGCGCTGGCCGTCCGCATTCCCCGCGACGACGTACTCATCATCGTCGACGGCAATGAGGTGCCGACGGCTGCCGGCGTCGAGCACACCTTTTACTTCTTCCGCTGTCCCTGCGGTACGCTGCTGTCGCACGGCTCGTTCCTCCTGCGGGAGTACGAGATCAACGACGTGATGGACACCCTGCGGGAGAATCTGAAGTTCAAGATCATCGGCACGTCGCCTTTCCTGCTGCAGGAAGAACCGCGCATGGTGATGCTCCGCTATCAGGCGGAAGGATCCGCCGAGGAGCTGTCGGCTACGCTCAACAGCGCCTTCCGCTGGATCGGCGAAGCCCGCAATCAGCCTCAGCCGATGCATTGACAGTCATCGCTCGTTCGCACGGCCCAAGACGCCGCGCCCGGCGATCGGGTATACTGACCGCTCGCTCTTGTCATCCGAAGACAACCTACGGGAACTGAACCATGAACGTCCTCGTCGCAGGTGGTGCCGGTTACATCGGCTCGCATACGGTCAAGTGCCTTCAAGCCGCCGGGCATACCCCGGTGATCTATGACAACCTTTCGCGCGGGCACAAAGCCGTGGCGGAAATTCTCAAGGTGCCGGCGGTCTGGGCGGATCTGAACAACCGCGATGCCCTGACCCGCGCCCTGCGCGACTACAACATCGAGTGCGTCATGCACTTCGCAGCCTACGCGTACGTGGGCGAGAGCGTCGAGCAGCCGCTGATGTACTACCAGAACAACGTCGCGACGACGATCAACGTCCTGCAGTGCATGAAGGACGTCGGCGTGAAGAAGTTCGTCTTCTCCAGTACCTGCGCGACCTACGGCGATCCGGAGAAGGTGCCGATCACCGAGGATGAACCGCAGACACCCGTCTCGCCCTATGGCCGGTCGAAGCTGATGGTCGAGCACATCCTCAAGGACCACAGCGATGCCGAGAAGGACTTCTCGTTTGCATCGCTGCGGTACTTCAACGCCAGCGGCTGCGCTGCTGACGGGACGCTGGGCGAGGATCACGATCCTGAGACGCATCTGATCCCAGTCGTGCTGCAGGCCATCCTTGGCAAGCGGCCGGGGATTACGATCTTCGGCACGGATTACCCGACGCCCGACGGCACAAACATCCGCGACTACATCCACGTCGACGACCTGGCCGATGCGCATCTGAAGGCGATGCTGAAGCTCGGCGGCAACCGGCAGATTTTCTGCAACCTGGGCACGGGCAACGGCTTCAGCGTCAAGCAGATCATCGCGGCGGCTGAGGAAGTGACGGGCAAGAAGGCTCCGGTCACCTTCGGCCCGCGCCGCGCGGGCGACGCGATCGCCCTCTATGCCGACCCCTCACGCGCCAAAGCGATGCTCGGCTGGGAGGCGAAGTACAAGGATCCGAAGTCGATCATCGAGACGGCGTGGCGGTGGTTCAGTGCGCATCCGGATGGATACGGAAAGTCGTGAGGAGATGGAAGACAGAATGGAAGAAGACAGAAGCCAGAAGGCAGGGGGTGACGCATGACACCACCGCCCGATAGCGCCATCTTCTGTATTCTGTCTTCTACCTTCTGACTTCCGCCCAGCCACATTGCGCGCTGCGGTCGGCGCCCGGCGGTGATAACTTCTGCGTCATGAGCAACTCATCGCGCGAAGCATCATTCAGCCTGCCATCCATCCTGGCGATTGTGGCAGCCATCGGCAGTTTCTTCACGGGGGCCGCGTTGCAGTTACTCCTGGCGCTGGCGGCGATTGTGCTCGGCGTGCTGGGGGTGACGCTGTCCCTGTCACCCGCAAAACGCGGCGGCATGACCAGCATTCTCTCGATCGTGCTTGGGGTGATCGCGATCGTGGTGGCGCTGATCCGCGGCCTGGTGGCGATCATTTCTTAGCCGATCGCTTCACCTTCCGCGCGGCGCGCTTGAACTTGATGCCGGCGGCGTCGCGGGCACGCGTGAAGCTGCCGAATAGCCGAACGGCTGCGCCGTAGAGCGCCGGATGTTCAGCCCGGATGGCGGAGTCGGAGACGCGTCCGACCGATCGGCCGATCTGTCGAAGCGCCTTGATCACCTGGTCTTCCGACCAGCTCTTGCGACGGCGGACCTCAGCCGGATTGACTTTCGCAGCCCGCAGGGCGGCGTCGTAAGAACCGAAATGACGGACGGCGGCAGCATGCAGGCCGGGATCCTCAGCTTGCAGGGCGCCGCTGTTCATGGCCTGTCCGTCCTTGGCGCGGGCGCGCAGCTCATAGGCGATGGTGCTGCGATCCCACTTGCGGTAACGGCTGATTTCATCAGCATCGAGGCCGGCGGCCTGCAGGGCGCGTTCCCACCGGCCGAACAGGCGCGGCTGCAGCGACGCGAAAGCGGCTTTGCCCAGTTCATCGCGACGACGCGTGACAGCCGACCAGTGCAGGTCCTGGTTCTTGCGGCGAGCTTCCTTGATGAGCTGGATGATGCGCTGCTTGGTCCATCGTGGACGGCGGAGGACATCGGCATAGTCAATGCCCGCGGCCTCGACAGCGGCGCGATAGCTGCCAAAGTGATATGCGGCGGCCGAAACCAGCGACTGGTCCAGACGGCACATCGCGTTGTAGGACAGCGGTTTTTTCTGGCGGTGAAGTTGGCGAAGACGCTTGAGAATCGTGTCACGGTTCCATCGCATAGACCACAGACGTTACTGTGTCTGCTTGAGTTGCTCAATAGCCGAAATCGGTGGTGGCGATGAAAACAGGTCCTGATAAGACGGATAACAGTGTGCCTCGGCTGGAAGGAATTGTGAACGTTGACAAGCCGGCTGGGATCAGTTCGGCCCGGGTGGTGAGTGTGGTCAAACGCCTGCTGCCGCGCGGCACAAAAATCGGCCATGCCGGCACGCTCGATCCGTTTGCAACGGGTGTACTGGTATTGCTGGTGGGAAAAGCCACGCGGCTCTGCGAGCGGCTGATGGATCAGCCGAAGGCGTATGACGCGACCTTGCGGCTGGGCGCAACGACAGCGACGGACGATCCGGAATCACCTGAACAGGCTATAGAAGGCGCCGTGGCGCCCGATCGAGCCCGCGTGGAACAGGTGGTGGGGCAGTTTGTCGGCATGATTCTGCAGAAGCCGCCGGTCTACAGTGCCATGAAGGTCGGTGGGCGGCGGGCGTACGACCTGGCGCGCCGCGGTGAGCAGGTACAGCTCCAGCCGCGGCCGGTGCGCGTCGATGCGATCGAGATTGTTGCGTACGACTGGCCGACGCTGCGTGTCAGCGTTCGCTGCGGACGGGGGACATACATCCGCTCGTTGGCGCGCGATATCGGGGCTGCCCTGGGAACGGGGGCCTATCTGACGGAACTTCGCCGCACGCAGGTCGGCCCATTCAGCACTGATGAAGCCGTTGGTTTGGAGCAACTGCGCGAGGATGGGGTTGAGCGGTGGCTGATCCGACCGGAGGAGGTTGGACTGGGTGGAGGAAAAGCTGCGGAGTGACAGGAGACGAAGTGGAAAGCGACGGAGGGGAAAGCGACGAAGCCACGGAGAGGGCTCTTGATGATCGCGGGGGCGGAAGCGCAAAGATTGCAGAGATCGCAAGGATGGCAGAGGGGGAGAACTTTCAGCGCTGTTGCCTATGAAGGTGCCTGTGCCACTGGCGGGTAGCCCGTGCCACGATGTTGTGTGGGGCGTGCATCTTCAACGCCAGGTATCCTCACCGTGGGCTTTTTCAGAACGTCATCCTTCGCTGCGCTCAGGATGACCGCTTCGGGCGGTTGTTGGATGCGTTGATGCATCGTGTCGATCTTGCCCGCCTGCTTATATGCAAAGTCGCGGGCGAGACACCCGCGCCACGGGCTGGCAACTCGCAACCGGCAACTTATGCCTGAGAACGAACCGCTTACAGCAACCCGATCTTCTGAAACAGGATGATCAGCACCAGGATCGAGAAGATGCCCAGCAGGACCAGGAGCTGTTTGCGCTCATGGAGCTTGTAGGATCGGCCGACAGCCAGCTTGCGGAGCTTTTTCTGCTGTTGGGCGAGACGCTCTCGGTTGCAGGTGGCGCAGAGGCGCTCAGTGTCGGACTCGATCAGCTTGTGGCGGGGGAACATGCGCGAGCAGTTGCTGCATCGCGCCATGTCGGCTGTGCGTTTCTCGGCGTCGGCGCGGTGGCAGGCCTCGCACCAGTAGCCGAGGGAGTCTTTGTATCGCTTGGCGTTGGTGACGTCCTTGCCGCAAATGCGGCAGGCCTTGGGGGACTCCGCCTCAGCCGCCGCGGCGGCGGTGGCGATGGTGGCAGCCTGCTGATAGTCAGTCTGCTGCGGCTCGGCGGCTTTCTTGTGGCAGGTGCAGGGGGTGTCCGTCGGCTGGGTGAGTTCGCCGATGACACCTCCGCACTCAGGACAGATGATTTTCTCAGCCATGGCATTCCAGCCCGCTGGGAGACGGGCGTTTACAGACGGTGACCCATCTTCGTCTTCTTGGTTTCGAGGTAGCGGCGGTTGTACGGATTTGGATCGATGCGGATGGGCACCTCTTCGACCACGCTCAAGCCGAAGCCCTCGATACCGTGAATCTTCTTGGGATTATTCGTCATGATCCGCAGTTTTCGGAGACCCAGATCACGAAGAATCTGGCTGCCGATGCCGTAATCGCGGCGATCGGCGGGCAGACCGAGCTTGAGATTGGCTTCGACGGTATCGAGGCCCTGATCCTGCAGACGGTAGGCATGCAGCTTATTGCTCAGGCCGATGCCGCGTCCCTCCTGCCGCAGGTAGACCAGCGCGCCCTTGCCTTCGCGCTCGATCATCTGCATTGCCGTGGCGAGCTGATCGCCGCAGTCGCAGCGGCCGCTGCCGAAGACGTCGCCCGTGAGGCATTCGCTGTGAACGCGGACGAGCGTCGGCTCTTCGTGGACGATCGGCTGGCCGTTCTCGTCGAGCTTGCCGACGCCGCCCTTGCACAGCGCCAGGTGCGGCTGGGTGTCGATCATCGTTTCATACGCGATCAGATCGAACACGCCCCAGCGTGTCGGCAGGACGATCTGCTCGACCCGCTTGACGAACTGCTCGCGCTTGAGGCGATAGCTGATCAGCTCAGCGATGGTCGCCATCTTGAGCTGATGCTTGCGGCAGAACTCTTCGAGCTCGGGCCGGCGAGCCATCTCGCCGTCATCGCGCATGATCTCGCAAATGACGGCAGCCGGTTTCATCCCGGCGATGCGCGCCAGGTCGACGCTGCCTTCGGTCTGGCCGGCTCGCACGAGCACGCCGCCGTCGCGGGCGCGAAGCGGATTGATGTGCCCGGGTCGCAGCAGGTCCTGCGGACGGGCATCATCGGCAATGGCGACCTGGATCGTCGTCGCACGGTCGCGCGCGCTGACGCCTGTCGTCACGCCGAACTTGGGATGCGCGTCGATCGTGACGGTAAAAGCCGTGGACATCTGAGCGGTGTTGTGCTCGACCTGCGGATGCAGCTCCAGCCGGTCGCACATCGCGCCATCCATCGCCAGGCAAACAACGCCGCGCGCCTCCTTGACCATGAAATTGATGGCCTCGGGGGTGACCTTTTCAGCGGCAATGACCAGATCGCCTTCGTTCTCGCGATCTTCGTCATCGACGAGAACGATCATCTTGCCGGCTTGGAGGTCGGCGACAACTTCGGGTATCGACGCAAAGGGCATTCGGATCCTTTGGGGTACAGTCAGGACATCCTACCCGATTATACGCCGTGTCCGAAGCCTCAGGTCGGTGCCGTCGCCGGCAGAGCATCTGCGGGCTGAACAGCCGCAATTCGGGGCATTTCGTGCATCATGTGCAGGCCGTCGCGGCCGGCGCCGTAATACCCGGGCAGGATCCCGATATCGCGGAAACCTGAGGTCCGATAAATCCGGATCGCCGTCTCGTTGTCCTGCTGGACCTGCAGGTACGTGCGCTGGACCCCATGCTCAGCCAGGCGCGACAGCAGCTCCGCCAGCACGCGCCGGGCCAGTCCCTGGCCGCGGCAGGACGGATCCACAGCCAGGCTGTAGATCCGGCCCGAACAGCCGCGCTTGTGATGGCGCAGCAGGGCGATACCCTCTGCCACGACCTTCCCATCCTGTTCGACGACCAGGCAGATGGCGGTGGGTGTGGTCAGCAGGTGATGCAGTTGCCGCTTCTTGAGGCGATAGGTCTCGAAGCAGCGTTCCTCCAGCCGATGCAGCGCCGGCAGATCGGCGGGCGTAGCCAGCCGCACCGTCGCCCGCATCGGCTGAACCTCCGCCGATGGCGCCACCGCGACAACGGTCCTCGGCACGGGCCGCAGGACATACTTGCGCAGCAGGCGCGCGGGTCGATAGGACTGCTTCGTCCAGGCCAATGACTCCAGCCCCCAGTCATCCCCGGCATTGATGAATGGCCGATCCGCAAAGCAACGGGCGCAGAACTCGCTGAAGATGAACTGCGCCAGTCCGCGAACCTCCAGGTCGGTCTTCTCGATAACGACGCTCGCCTGATCGTCGCCCAGCAGCTCGCCAAAGGTGAACGCACGCAGGGCATAGTCATCCCATCGCGACGCATCGTCGTTGAACGTTTGGGGCCTGGGGCGGACGTAGACGACGATGCCGCGATAGCCAAGCTGCGTCGCATTGAGCAGGCTGGTGCGGCAGGCGATCGACTCACGGGCGCGCTTGGTCGCCGATGTCGAGCCATCCCCGGCGCGATGCTCGTCCTGGTGATGTTTCCATTCATCCAGGAGGTGCATGCACGGCTGGAGATGGCGCGCGGGATCGTACGTTTCGATGCGCCAGTCATAGTGACGCATGAAGCGGTTCTTGAGCTGGCGTTTGGCGGCCAGATCGCCGCCGTGCAGATCGATCATGCGCTGGACGTCGTAGAGATAGTCGCATCCCTGCGGCTCGACGCTGTAACGGCTGCAGTCGAAGCGGGACAGGAGCGCTTCGCTGACGTACTCGACGCGCGACTGCTCGGGGCAGCCGGCGGCGGTGTTGTAGGCGCGCATCAGATCGAAGCAGGCATTGAGCGCGCGGTCCGAGCCGGTGTCGCCGATGGGTGGCATGAGGAGGGTGAGATCTCCGCTGCCATTGGCGAAGACGCCCAGGTGGCCTTCCAGGCGGGTCCAGAGGATCCGCAGGCTATTGCTCCAGCTGAAAAGCTGTGAGAACGTATAGTCCGACAGCGGCTGGGGGATCGCGTTGAGGTAAGGTCCGAGAACGGCCTGATCGTTCAGTTGTACTGGTCGCAGGCCCCATTGGGGGAGAAGGTCGGTGCCCATACAGGCGTTGACCATCCTTGCATTGTGCCTGTGGCGCGCAAATCGCCGAGTTCTTCGGCACTTGGCTGCGGCGACCAATCGCCGCTGTTGGCCAACAGGCGGGACCCACCGCTGCACGACCGGCAGCGACTTTCGGGTCCGTCGAGTTTGAGACTCGTGAAGAGTATCGACCGGTTCGTCGAAAACGATGAACGATACGATTGTGCCCCCGGCCTGAAGGTTTGCAAGGGGGAAATGTTTGGGTGTAGCCGGGAGGGGCGGCGCGTCCGATAGTAGAAGTCTGATGACAGGATCCGACAGCTCAGCATCGACCACCGCCCAGCCGGGCTCCCGCCTGGGCGCTCTGCTCAACGCCGTCCGCAAGCGCGGAGGGTGGGCCATCACCGACCAGGCCATCGCCTCGATCGGCAACTTCACACGGAACATCGCGCTGGCGCACGCCCTGAGCGCGGAGGTGTTCGGGGCGTTTGGGATGCTGCTGTCGGCATTCCTGTTTCTCAGCTCTTTGCATGCAGGGGGGATCATCTACCCCATCCAGGTGAAAGGCGCGGTGCTGGATGACTCCCGTGTGCCGGCGTTCACCACGATGTGCATGCTGTTCACGGTGATCGTGGCGATCCCGCTGCTGCTGGCGATGGGGATCTCCAGCGCGTGGATGCTGGACTCCGCCGATCTGGAGCCGGGGCAGGTATCGACGGTGTGGACGGCTGTGCTGTCGTCGATCGCGCTGGGGGCCTTCCTGATGCAGGAGCTGTTCCGGCGAACGCTGATGGCGCGGCTGAGGTTTGGAGCAGCCGTGCCGGGGGATGCGATCGCCTACCTGGGGCAGGTGGGTGCGATCTGGGCAGCCGGTTGGATGGGATGGCTGACCGGGCCGATGGCGTTGCCGCGGGCAATGGCTGTGATCGCCATCGCCAGCGCGATCGGCGCCGTGATCCAGGCGCTGCAGGTCGGGCTGGCGCCGTTCAGGCGTGAGGATGTGAAGGAGTATGCCGGCGAGTTCTGGCGGCTGGGCAAGTGGCTGCTGGCTGCCAACCTGACGACGCTGGTGACGGACATCGGCTACAACTGGATGCTGGGCCTGCGGCATTCGACGGAGTTGGCGGGGTTCTACCGCGTGATCGGGGACCTGAACAAGGTGGTCAATCCCGTGGTGTTCACGCTGGTGGGGCTGATCGTGCCGGTCGTCGCGCGGACGCGAGCAGAGTCGGGCACGCTCGTAGCCAAGCGCGTGGGGCTGAAGTACGTCGCGGTCGGCGCGGTGCCGGTGATGATGTACATGCTGGTGCTGGTGGCGATTCCGGAGCTGTTGCTGCGGGCGATTTATCCGTCGGCGTTTGAGGGGCTGGGCAACGGCATCCGCATCTTCGCGATGACGAACATAATCGGTTTTCTGGCGACGATGTGCCTGGCAATCTTGAACGGCTTGGGGCGGCCGCATGTGCAGTTCCTGTCGGCATTGACCAATACGCTCGCGACGCTGTTGATCGGCTTGCCGTTAACGTGGTACTACGATCTGTGGGGCGCGCTGTGGGGCGGCCTGGCGGCGACGGTGGCGCTGACGATAGTGGCTGTGGGTTTGTTCCTGCGGGCGAAGTAGCGGTTTCCGGGGGTACCAGCCGCGAAGGTCGCGAAGGGAGCGCGAAGGGGGATGGCGCAAGTTTCCCAAAGACCGCAAAGATCCCAAAGGATGCAAAAATAGTAGATAAAGTGGATGGCTTGTGGCGCGGGCATCTTGCTCGCGGGTTGAATGGAAAACGCGGGCGAGACGCCCGCGCCACGTTTTTGTTTGCACCTGATTGTGGCAGGGGTTACCAGTCCGTGTTTTGGGTAGGACAGCCACGGGCTGGCAGCCCGTGCCACGGTAGGTGCCCCCGCTGCCCTGCAAACTATTCTCTTTGAAGTCTTTGTGGTGTTTGCGCTATCCCCCTTCGCG